>Ga0209415_10000856_pt1 | contig 57677 bp, 52 predicted proteins | sample PeaSoiSIISIP2007_FD_187696 | JGI IMG/M metagenome (GOLD analysis project Ga0209415, IMG submission 187696) | Peat soil microbial communities from Weissenstadt, Germany - SII-SIP-2007 (SPAdes) (version 2) | ecosystem: Environmental > Terrestrial > Soil > Wetlands > Peat | place: Germany... | reverse complement strand
AACAACCGCAGCGACAGGATTCGAGGTTGGGGCACGGAGACGAAGACTTTTCCGCAGTTCTTGCAGAACGTGACCATGCCGAAAGCGTAGCGCGACGACGCGCCGATGCCAAGGATGGATGTATCGTTTCCGCCATGCTCCCCCGCAGCTTCACGCCGTATCCGGCCGCCACGCAGGCACGCGCCCTTGGCTGCTACGCCTGCACGCACTTCCATGGTCAGTTCCTCGCGGAACACGTCGTTTGCGAGAACCGGGGCGGCGTCCAGGTCATCGGGACGCCTCGCGACGGCTGTGCATTCTGGGAACGGGAACCAGGGGCGGATGACGAGTGACGGTCATGTCAAAATGACGGGCAGCGGAGGCTTCATCGTGATTGAGATACCAACAACGCTTGTTCTCGGTGCAGGAGCGAGTGTCGCCTACGGCCTTCCATTGAACAGCGAACTAACATCGCGACTCTACCGCCTTGGCAGCGAGGAAGATCCCAGGCACGGCATGCTTTGTGCCGCCGGTTTCGGCACAGCAGAAATTCTCGCTTTTTCGACTGAGTTCCTACAATCGCAAGCACCGTCAATCGATGAATTTCTTTCTCATCGCGCGGACGATTTTTCAAGAATCGGCAAGGCAGCGATAGCAATGATCATCCGAGAACGCGAAAGCCCAGATCTATTGCTGAAGCCGCAAGACGCGGATCATTGGTACAAGTACCTCTGGGAACGATTGACCGAGGACGCGACATTCGAGACGATTGATCGAAGCAAGTTGACCGTGGTGACTTTCAACTACGATCGTTCGCTAGAAACATATCTCTCTTATGTGATCGGAGCAAGGTTCCGGAAAACGCCCAAAGAATGCGCGGAGAGTCGGTCCAAGGGTGGCTGGCTAAATATCATCCACGTCTATGGCGAAGTCACCGGCAACTACGGGTGGAATGCCACTTCGCTTGAAGCACTTTCTCCATCTCTAACTGATGACGCGCTCGAAGAATTGCACGTTATTCCAGAGGGCGGCAACGATGACCAGCGCGTTCTGCAAGTAAGAGCAGTGCTTTCCCGCGCCAAGCGGATCTGCTTCTTGGGGTTTGGCTTCCAGAAGTTGAATCTCGACCTGTTGGACGCGAAAACGACCTGTACCGACACTTCGCGTCCGGTTTGGGGCACTGCCCACGGGCTAAAAGAGAACGAAATTTTTCAAGCCGAAAAGCGGTGCAGCTTATTCGCTGGTAGTAAAACCTGGCCTCGACCTCGCCGACCCATGGACCGGCACGGCTTCTACGATATGAAGTGCCTTGATCTTTTGCGCGAATCGTTGGTTCTATCGCCGCCTGACGTCTAGTCCGTTGGCTCTTGATCCCCCGCGCGGGATGGCGGGCAGGCCAGGAACACCACGGCCGCTACAGCGTCGATCAAAGACCACTGGTTCCTGTGAAAATGAACCTGGATGAAAGGATTGAACAGCAAAGTAAATCCCGTCATGGCTAAGGCCCACGCGGGCCGCTTCGCTTTGTATGACTGCCAAGCCAACACCGCCGCCGCAAGGCAAACGGCCAGACGCAGGAAGGTGTAAAAGCCGTAAGGCCAGTCGAACAAAGCGGCCAACAACAAAACAGCGGCGCAAATCTGAACTAGCCTGCGGCTGACGAAGTTCTTCAAGCTATCTGTCTTTCCCTGTCAGCTTTCGCCGCAAGCCATAGGGAGAGCATCCTGACGCCGAAAGTCGCGACAATCAGGATCGCCAAACTGCCGATGCTTGACCAGTCCGCATGGAAAAGTGCCGCCAGCAAGGCCACAGGAACGATACCGACACCCATCAAGAAAATGCCGATGATGGCGGCGACCGCCCCCCAGGTATCGAGGGTGTAAAGCAGCGAGAGAATCCAGAGAATGACACCAAAGACAAATGAGGAAATCAAGAACCCCATCGCCGCGAAGCCCCGCCGCACGCAAAGCTGCGGGTTTGCCAAACGTGTGGTTGACGGACTTGCGCCACTACTTCGGATCGCAACTCGCCGAGACGGGGACGAGCGGGCCGGTCATCCGCGACTTGATGGGACATAGCACGATCGCGGTGACGTCGCGGTATCTGCAATCCGCTCCGGCCGGGGCAGCCGAAGCTGTCGCAAAGATCATGGTGGGTGCAAAACGGGTGTCTGCGAAATCACCGAAAAAGCGCCCAACTACCTAATTTCCCTGGCGGAAGCGGTGAGATTCGAACTCACGAACGGTTGCCCGTTGCTGGTTTTCAAGACCAGTGCAATCGACCACTCTGCCACGCTTCCTGCAACACGGTTCAACGCGTGCCGTAATCGGCCCGGCGGCCAATGGCCGCCATTGTGCCGGTAATCCGGAGCTGGACCGACGCGTATGCGTATTGGCGACTGATCTTGGCCCCGTCCCTGGATCGGCGCGGCAGCAGCCGGACCCCCCCGCGGGCGCACTAGGCGCCAATGACCTGCAACATGCCTGGACCTGAGCGACCACCTTCAAGCGCACTGCGACAATTTGCCGCATGTCGCTCGCGCGAGTTTGTCTCTAGCATCGCGCCGAGGTTGGCATGCGCGCTCCAGTGCGAGTTCACCCCTGCGCGTTCAGCGCGGCCGCGTGTTCCATAAAGGCCGGTTGAGCAAGTATTGCATCGCACCTGACCAAGACGGAAGAAATTGTAAAGTGAATCCAAAAGTCCCCGGCGCCTTAAAAATTGCCCATCGTGCAATCGCCAGTGCGGCCGCATTTGCAGTGTTGTTGGCGATGACCGGTGCGCCCGACCCAGCGCTTGCCTGCGCCTGCGGCTGCGCCGTTTTCGACGTCGGCGCCAACGCGGCGTTTCCGAACGGCTCCGATTCGGGGTTTAGTGCATGGTTTCGCTACAACTACATGGACCAGGACAAGAACTGGGCGGGCAGCTCTAGCGCGCCGAGCTCCTGGAACGCGGACAAGGACATCACGACCAGTTTCTACACCTTCGGCGGCCAGTACATGTTCAATCACGACTGGGGCGTGATGGTCGAGCTGCCCGTTTTTGATCGCACGCTCACGACGACCGGAGATGGAACGGCATACCCTGTGGGTCAGATCTACTCCAGCTCCTTGACGGATATGGGCGACATCATGGTCCAGGGCATCTACGCGGGATTCTCGCCGGACATGTCGACCGGGGTGACCTTCGGCGTGAAGCTCCCGACCGGCAATTACACCGGACCCTACAATCCGCCCAACGGCCTGCCGGCCAGCAATCCGAACAGCACGACCGGGGGCCTGACGTACGATCGGGACAGCCTGCCGGGTTCTGGCAGCACCGATCTGCTCTTTGGCGCCTACCACGTCGGCGGGCTGACGCAGGACGGCAAGCTCGCCTACTTTACCCAGGCGCGGTTCCAAATGGCCATCATGGAGCGCGAGGGCGCAACCGGCACCTATCGGCCGGGAAACGAGTTCGACCTTGGCGCCGGGCTGACATACGCCCTGGGTGCCATGGGAAGTTTCAGCAATGTATCGCCGCTGGTGCAGCTCATCGCCACCGACCGGCACACCGATGGCGGCACCGCGTCCAGCCCCAGCAGCGGTTTCCGGCGTCTGATGGTTGCGCCCGGTATCGATCTGCGGGTCAAAAAGCTCAAAATCTACGCCGACGTCTCGCTTCCCCTCGTGGTCAACACCACCGTACCCGCCGCCACACCGGCCAACATTGCGGCCGGCGTCGTCGGCCAGTTAGTGCCGTCGGTAATCTGGCGCTTGCAGATCGGGTACGATTTCTGAACCATGAAGCAACGGGTCCTTATTGCGCTGGCGTGCTTGGCCTGTGCGGGCCGGCTCGCGGTGCCAGCCGTGGCCGCTGCGCCGGAGAATCCAACGCTCACGGCCAAGACGCTCGCAGGCGATGAATTCGATTTGACGGCGCTGCGCGGGCACGTCGTGCTGGTCCATTTCTGGGCCACCTGGTGCCCGCCGTGCATCAAGGAGATGCCGGCGCTTGAAACCTTCTACGAGCATTATCGTGCGCGCGGTGTCGAGGTGATCGCGATGAGCGAGGATCGCACCCGCGATATCGACCAAGTCCACCATATGATGCACCACATGAACATGAGCTATCCGGTGGCGATGGCGCACGAGGCAAGCCGCAACAGCTTCGGCGAGCAAAGCGCCCTGCCGGTCACTTTCGTTGTCGACGCCAAGGGCGTGTTACGCGCCGAGATGCGCCCCGATACGCAGCCGGTCACCGTAGAGAGCCTGGTTAAGACCGTCGAACCCTTGCTCGCCGCGCCGTAGCGGCCGGCGCCCGTTTAGCCGGCCTTTTTCACCAAACGCGGTTCGCGCAGCAGTTCCGCAAAACGCGCGCGAATCGAGGCCTCGATCCCGTCGGCATCGAGCCCCTCGGCGGCCAGCAGGTGCTGGTGCTCGCCGTGATCGACGAACCGGTCCGGCAGACCCAGGCGCAGCAGCGGGGTCGAGTACCGCATGCGCTCGAGCGCCTCGGCGCAGGCGCTTCCCGCGCCACCCTGCAGCACGTTTTCTTCGACGCTTACCAACGCGTCGTGCGTATCGGCCAGGCGACGCAGCAGGTCCAGGTCAAGCGGCTTTACAAAACGCATATCGGCCACGGTCGCATCGATTGCCGTCGCAGCAGCCGCAAGCGCCGGATGCAGCAGTGGCCCAAATGCCAAGATGGCGATGCGGCCACCAGCTCGTGCGCTCGATTCGCGTACCACCTCGCCGCGCCCGATCGGGATCGTTTCGAGCGTAGCCGCGACCGGCGCCCCGATCCCCGCGCCCCGCGGATAGCGCACCGCCGCCGGGCCGTTGTGGTGAAAGGCCGTGCTGAGCATTTTGCGGCAAAGGCCCTCGTCACTGGGCGTCATCACGACCATGTTCGGCACGCAGCGTAGGAAGGAAAGGTCGAAGACGCCGTGATGGGTCGCGCCGTCGGCACCGACCAGGCCACCGCGGTCGAGCGCAAACACGACCGGCAGGTTCTGCAGCGCGACGTCGTGTATGAGCTGGTCGTAGGCGCGCTGCAGGAACGTCGAGTAGATCGCAACGACCGGCTTGATGCCCTCGCAGGCCAAGCCGGCGGCAAACGTCACCGCATGCTGCTCGGCGATCCCGACGTCAAAATATCGATCGGGGTATTCGCGTTCGAATCGCACCATACCCGAACCCTCTCGCATCGCCGGTGTGATCCCAACCAGGCGCGCATCGGCGGCCGCCATGTCACACAGCCAGTCACCGAACACCTGCGTGTAGGTAGGCCGTGCCGAAGACGCCTTGCCGATGCCGACGTCGGGATCGAATTTTCCCGGCCCGTGGTAAAGGATCGGGTCGGCCTCCGCACGCGCATAGCCGTGCCCCTTGCGGGTGACCACGTGCAGAAACTGCGGCCCACGGAGCCCGCGCAGATTCTGCAGTGTCGGGATCAGCGAATCGAGATCGTGGCCGTCGATAGGCCCGATGTAATTGAACCCGAATTCCTCGAACATCGTGCCAGGAACCACCATTCCCTTGGCGTGTTCCTCGATTTTGCGGGCCAGCTCGAGCATAGGCGGCAGGTGCTTGAGCACCTGCTTGCCGGCGCTCTTGGCGGCCACGTAGAAACGCCCGCTCATAAGACGCGCCAAGTAACGGTTGAGCGCGCCGACCGCGGGCGAAATCGACATGTCGTTGTCGTTGAGGACCACCAGCAGCCGTACATCCTCGGCAATGCCGGCATTGTTGAGCGCCTCGAACGCCATACCCGCCGACATGGCACCGTCGCCAATCACCGCGATGCTGTGGCGCGATTCACCGCGGCTGCGCGCTGCCACGGCCATTCCGAGTGCGGCCGAGATAGAGGTCGACGAGTGCGCGGTCCCGAAGGCGTCGTACGGCGATTCCAGGCGGCGCGGAAAGCCGGAGATACCGCCTTGTTGCCGTAGCGATTGCATCGCTTCGCGACGGCCGGTCAGGATCTTATGCGCATAGGTCTGGTGGCCCACGTCCCAGACGATGCGATCACCGGGAGTATCAAACACGTAATGCAGGGCCACCGCCAACTCGACCGTGCCGAGATTGGAGCTCAGATGCCCGCCCGTGCTGGCCACCGAGCGCAGCAGGAAGTCGCGCAATTCGTCGGCCAGAGGACGCAGTTGCGCGCGATCCAGGCGGCGCAGGTCGGCCGGCGAGTCGATTAGCGGCAACAGCTTCTGAGGCGGCAGAGGGTTCATTAAATGGCGGCGCCTTCCAAGCTCAGCTACGCCGGGCAACGATCAGATCGGCAAGCTGCACCAGCCGGCTCGCTCGCCCGTACGCCAACCCGGATTCTCGCAAAGCAGCGCGAGCCGATTCACCCAATTGCGCGGCGCGTTCCTTGGCGGCCGCCAATCCCAGCACGGAGACGTATGTCGCTTTGTTCTGGGCCTCGTCCTTGCCAGCGGTCTTGCCCAACTCGGCAGAACTCGCCTCCACGTCCAGGATATCGTCGACGATCTGGAACGCTAGGCCGATTGCCTCGCCATAGCGCTCGAGCGCCAGCAGCGCCGGTGCATCCAAGCGCCCGGCACGCGCTCCCATGAGCACCGACGCACGCAGCAGTGCGCCGGTCTTCATACGGTGCATCCGCTCGAGTTGCAAGGGATCGAGGGCGCGGCCAAGGGCGTCCAGATCAATGGCCTGACCGCCGCACATGCCATCGGTTCCAGCCGCCCGCGCAAGCTCATGGATCAAGTCCAGGCGGGCCACAGCACTCAATGGCGCCTCGGCCAGAATGCGAAACGCCTCGGCCTGCAAGGCATCGCCCGCGAGCATGGCCGTGGCCTCGTCAAAAGCAACGTGCACGGTAGGTTTGCCCCGGCGCAACACGTCGTTGTCCATGCAGGGCATGTCGTCATGAACCAGGGAATACGCATGGACATACTCTACGGCCAGGGCCACGTGATCCACGGCGGCAAGCTCGGCTTGCGCCAATTCTCCTGCCGCATAGGCAAGCAGGGGTCGAATGCGTTTGCCCCCGTCCAGGACCGCGTAGTGCATGGCTCGATGAAGCCGCTGTGGTTCCCGCGTTACGGCCGGCAAGCGGCTGGTGGCCTGCGCCTCGAATCGGTCCTGGCGCTCGCGCATCCACTGCGCCAGTGATTGCGCCGCGCTGGTTTGCGCGCCCGCCGACCCCGCGTCAGCAGCGGCATCGGCGACAAACCGGCTGCCAGACACCGCGTTCACGGCTCGGTACCCCGCAGCTCGTCCGGATTCAAGGTCTTCAACACGTCGTTGTCGAGTTTGCGGATCTCTTGTTCGGCAGCGCTCAGCCGAACCTGGCAGTAGCGTGCCAATTCGGCACCGCGTCGATAGGCAGCAATGGAATCGTCTAGGCCCAACTCGCCCGATTCCATCTTGCGCACCAAGCCGTCGAGTTCATCGAGCGCCTGCTCGAAGCTCAGTTCCTCCGGGGCCTTGGCATCAGCTGCTTTTTTCATGCGAGCCCACGATAGGTCGTACCAGGGAAAATTTGAACAATCGGCCCACCAATGGGCCAGATGACGCATCAAAAGCCGCGCCCGAGCCTCATTCTAACGGTTCGAAGGAATCCCGGCCGATGCGAACCGCAGCCAGGGACGGGGCCCGGAGCGATCCGGCAGGGGCCGCGCGTACACTTCCCGCTGGACAGTCCGGGGGCGTTGCACGGGCCTGCAGCAATCATGAAATCGCGTGTGAAGCCTGTTGAATCGGGGTGGGACGCACTGATCGATGTCGCGGCTTTGCGCGGCCTCCTGGACACGCCAGGGGTCCGCATCCTCGACTGCCGCCACGACATCGCCCGACCCGATCTGGGCCAGGAGCAGTACGGGCAGGGGCATATTCCGGGAGCGGTCTTCGCGCGCCTGGATCGCGACCTTTCCGGCGCCAAAACCGGCCGAAATGGTCGCCACCCCCTTCCGGAGCCCTCTGCGCTTGCTGCGCGCCTGCGCGCCTGGGGGATCGGATCGACCGACCAGATCGTCGCCTACGATGCCAGCGAGGGCTCCTATGCGGCGCGCGCATGGTGGCTATTGCGCTGGCTGGGGCACAGCAAGGTCGCCGTCCTTGACGGCGGCTGGACGGCCTGGGTCGCTGCCGGCTGCCCCGTCAGCGAACAGGTGCCGACCCCGCAGCCCGGTGATTTCACGGTGCGCTCCAGCCTTCAGGCCGTGGACTCGGTGGATGTCGTTGCCGCCCGGTCCGCAACCACAGGAGCGGAGGCACCGACCCTGCTCATCGATGCGCGCGCGCCAGACCGATACGAAGGCCGCAATGAGACGGTCGACCCGGTTGCCGGCCATATACCCGGCGCCATCAACCGCTACTGGAAGCAGAACCTGGGAGAGGACGGATGCTTCAAGTCAGCGGCGCAGCTGCGGTCAGAATACCAGGCGATCCTTGCCGGCCGGGCGCCCGATCAGGTTACCGTCCAGTGCGGCTCCGGGGTCACGGCCTGTCACGATTTGTTGGCCCTGCACGTGGCGGGACTGGCCGGTGCCGCCTTGTTTCCCGGTTCCTGGAGTCAATGGGTGGCAGATCCGTCGCGCCCGGTGGCGCTCGGCGCAACACCGTAGCCGACCACGTTGTCGTACGAACTAGCTATCCAAGCGCATCGCCAGCAAGGCGATCACCACACCGAGAAAGACGAAACCGACCTCCGGAAGCGATTGGCGCAGCGACGAGCGCCGCATCAATTCGGGCAGTAGATCCGAGAGTGCGATGTAGATGAAACTCGCGGCGGCGATCGCCAGCGCGTAGGGCAGTAGCGCCTGCATCAACTCGAGCACGAAATAGCCGATGCATCCTCCCAGAACCGCCGAAAACCCTGACAGCAGCATGAACAGGAACGAGCGTCGCCGGGAAAAGCCGGCATTGAGCAAAATCATGAAGTCACCGATCTCGTGCGGAATCTCGTGCGCCAGCACCGCCAGCGCGGTCACCATCCCCGCCCGCGCATTGACCAGGAACGCGGCGGCGATCACGACGCCGTCCGTGAAATTGTGCAGGGCATCCGCGATCAATATCGGGTAGGCGCCGCGTCCGGCCTCGTGCGCATCGTGGCCCCGGCCATGATCATGGCCATCGCCTTCGTAGTGGTGCGTATGGTGAATCAGGGTCATCTTCTCGAGAACGAACAAACTGAGGATTCCGACCAGAACCGTCCATCCGAGCGCGGTCGGAGCTATGCCCCGCTCCAAGGCCTCCGGAACGATATGCACCAGCGCGGTCGCCAGCAGCAATCCAATCGACACGTGCACCAGTCGATCGACCAGGCCCGAGAGCCAGCGAAAGCTGAGCATGGCGGCCAGTGTCAACGAAACCACGGTCGACGCGAGGTTCGCGACGATGATGAACAGCAGCAACATCAGTGTGCCTCATCCCAGTTCTCTCCTACACCGACGTCCACTTCGAGCGGTACCTTCCACTGCACCACACCCGTCATGAGCGCCGGTATGGCCGCGCGCACGGGGTCGATCTCGCCCGCGGGAACCTCGAAGACCAGCTCGTCATGCACCTGCATCACGAGCCGGGTCGACAGCCGCTCGCGCGCCAGCCAACGGTCGGCCGCGATCATCGCCAGCTTGATCAGATCGGCGGCAGTTCCCTGCATCGGCGCATTAATGGCGGCCCGCTCGGCCGCCTGGCGGCGCGGCCCGTTGGGACCATTGATATCGGCCAGCCAGAGGCGCCGGCCGAATACGGTCTGCACGTAGCCCAGCTGGCGAGCGCTGACACGCGTCGACTCCATGTAGCGGGCGACACCGGGGTAGCGTGCGAAATAGCGATCGATATAGAGCTTGGCGGCATCCTTGGAGATCCCCAGGTTGGCCGCCAGCCCAAACGAACTCATGCCGTACATCAATCCGAAATTGATGACCTTCGCGGTACGGCGCTGGTCGTCGGTAACCGCGTCGGGCGCAACGCCGAACACCTCGGCCGCGGTCGCACGGTGCACATCGTCGCCGCGCTCAAACGCCGCGACCAATCCGGCATCGCCGCAGATGTGCGCCATGATGCGCAACTCGATCTGCGAGTAGTCGGCCGATACGATACGCGAGCCCGGCGGCGCGATGAATGCCTCGCGGATGCGCCGTCCCTCGGCGGTACGCACGGGGATGTTCTGCAGGTTCGGGTCCGACGACGCCAGGCGACCGGTGATCGCGATCGCCTGACCGTACGTGGTGTGCACGCGACCGGTCGCCCGGTTGATCATTGCCGGCAGCTTGTCGCAATACGTCGAGCGCAGCTTGGACAGCGCGCGATGTTCCAGCAGCGTCTTTGGCAGCGGGTAATCGGCCGCAAGCTTCTCGAGCACCTCCTCGTCGGTGCTCGGGGTCCCGGTGGCGGTCTTCTTGCGCACCGGCAAGCCGAGCCGGCCAAAAAGGATGTCCCCGACCTGCTTCGGGGATGACAGGTTGAAGGTTTGTCCCGCCAACTCGTAGGCGTCGCGCTCGAGCTGCACGATGCGCGCGCCGAGTTCGCGGCTCTGGTTCTTCAGCCTTTCCGGATCGACCAATACACCGGTGCGCTCCATCGTGAACAACACCTTGGATACCGGAATTTCGATCGATTCATAGATGTACCGGGATCCGGGATCGGCGGCCAACTTGGGCCAAAGCACGTCATGCACGGCAAGCGTGACCTCGGCATCCTCGCCGGCGTATTCGGTCGCCTGGTCGAGCGCGACCTGGTCAAAGCCGATTTGCTTTGCGCCCTTGCCGCAGACTTGCTCATAGGAAATCGTCTCGCGCCCCAGGTGGCGTGCCGCCAAGGATCCGAGATCGTGCGTCCGATGGGATTCGATCACGTACGACTGCAGCAGGGTGTCGTGCGCAATGCCGGCCAGCCGCACGCCCGCGTTGGCAAATACATGTGCATCGTACTTGCAATGCTGCCCCAGCTTTGCGCACGCCTCGTTCTGCAACCAGGGACGCAGTCGCTCGAGCACCTCCGACCGATCGAGTTGCCCCGGTGCGCCCGGGTAACGGTGTCCCAGGGGGATATAGCAGGCCTCGCCCTCGCGCACGCACAGCGAGATGCCCACCAGCTCTGCCACCATCGGGTCGAGCGAGGTCGTTTCGGTATCGATGCTGGTCAATTCGGCGACCGAAATGCGTGCCAGCCATGCCGCGAGCTGTTCTTGTGCGAGCACGCACTCATAGGAAATCGCGGCTGCCCTGCCGCTTTGCCTTTCCGATTCGGGATGCGGCAGCGGTGCATCGTTGGCCGAGGTCGGGGGCGGCTGCTCGAGGGACGGCGCCGGACCGACGGGACCAACCGCGGGAAAGGTCGCGTCGAAATCGCGCTGCCAGCCACGAAATTCACAGCGCGCGAAAATCTCGCGCAGCTTTTCCCGATCCGGCAATCGAACCTGCAACGGATCGAGGGATTGCATTTGCGGTCCGAGATCCAGATCCGTGCGCACCGTGACCAGGACACGGGCTGTTGGCAGCCAGGTCAGGGCCTGGCGCAATTTCTCGCCGGCCAAGCCGCCGATTGCCGCCGAATGCGCTACCACCTCGTCCAGTGAACCGTACTGCTGCAGCCATTTTGCCGCGGTCTTCGGTCCGACCTTTTCCACGCCCGGGACATTGTCGACCGGATCGCCAACCAGGGCCAGATAGTCGACGACTTGCTCCGGGGCGACACCAAATTTCTCGATCACCTGCGCGCGGTCCAGACGTCGCGGGGGACCGCCATCGCGACTCATGGTATCGATCAGCTGCACCGAATCGCCGACCAGCTGTGTCAGATCCTTGTCACCGGTGGCGATCACCGTGCGCAGACCCTGTGATTGCGCCCGAACTGCCAGGGTTCCGATTACATCGTCGGCCTCAACGCCGCCGATCTGCAGGATCGGCCAACCCAATGCCACGGTCGCCTCGTGAATCGTCGGGATCTGCGCCGCCAGTTCGCTCGGCATCGGGGGGCGATGAGCCTTGTATTCGGGAAATAGCTCGTCGCGAAAGGTCTTACCCTTGGCGTCGAAAACGCAGGCGCAGTAGTCGCAGGGAACCGCAACACGCAAGGTGCGTAGCATGCTGATAAAGCCGCGTACCGCGCCGGTCGGTTCCCCGCCGGAAGTGCGAAGATCAGGCATGGCGTGGAATGCACGGTACAAATATCCCGTGCCGTCCACGAGCAATAGTGTTTTCATAGGAGTATTCGATGCTCGACCACCAGAAAAATATCCCGACACTGCGCGCCATCACTGCGCAGGAGCAGGCAACCAAGGTAAAGGCACGTGAATCGTGGCACCTTTGGGGCATTATCTCGGAGTTCGTAGAAGCCGCGGAACGCCTGGCCGACGTCCGACCGGCGGTTTCCATTTTCGGCAGCGCGCGCCTGACGCCGGACTCCCCCTTGTACCAGCAAACCGTGGCCATCGCACGCTCGCTGTCCGACGCCGGATTCGCCGTGATCAGCGGAGGCGGGCCGGGCGTCATGGAAGCGGCCAATCGTGGCGCCTTTGCCGGCCGATCTCCCAGTGTGGGCTTGAATATCGAGCTGCCCTTCGAGCAGCATGGCAACGAGTTCCAGGACATTTCATTGCGGTTTCGCCATTTTTTCGCGCGCAAAGTTGCCTTCGTCAAGTACGCCAGCGCCTACGTGGTCATGCCCGGCGGTTTTGGCACGCTCGACGAATTGACAGAGGCGCTGACCCTCATTCAAACCGGCATGGGCCGACAGATCCCGATCATCCTGTTCGGCGGCGCGTTCTGGGGTGGTTTACTCCAATGGATGCGCGAGCGCCTTGTGGCCGATGGCATGATCGCCGCCTCGGACATGAACCTGATGCAGCTTGTGGATGACGCCGCCGTCGTGGCGGAGAAAATCTTCGATTTCTATGAACAGCGTGGCTTTGCGCAAGGCGGGGACGAACGCGAGCAACTGCTCTATCTATAGGCGCTCGCCCATGTGAACGCACTGCCGCACGGCCGTCTCCGGCCGCCATTGCAGCCCAGTGACGATAAAATGGTGGCCGAGCACGCGGCTGCCGCACCGTTCGGCTCGCAAATTAGCCGTAGCCACCGCGCGACATGGTATCGAGTTCCCTTGCCAAATGGCCGTATTCACCGCCCTGAAGCACGAAGAAGTCCTTGCGCTGCTCAACCGCTATCCGCTCGGGGCATTGCTCGATATCAAAGGCGTCTCCAGCGGAATCGAAAATTCCAACTTTTTCCTGACCACCGGGACTGGCCGCTACGTGCTCACCATCTTTGAGCGCCTGGAGTTCTCGCAGTTGCCGTTTTACCTGGGGTTGATGAAACACCTGGCGGCCCATCAACTTCCGGTCCCCGAACCCTTCGAAACCAAGGAGCACACGCTCTTTACCCAGATCCGCGGCAAGCCGGTCGCCATTGTCGCTCGCCTGCCCGGCAGGGCAATCGAGTCTCCGGCTCCGGACCAATGCGCATTGGTGGGGCAATTCCTGGCGCGCATGCATCTGGCAGCGCGTGACTATCCGGTCTTTCAGCCCAATCTGCGCGGCATAGGCTGGTGGAAGCATGCGACCGGATCCCTGGAGCCCTTTCTGACCGACGAAGTCCTGCACAATCTGGTCGAGGAAGTCATCTACCAGGACGGTGTCAACCGCAGTAGCGATTTCGAAAAACTGCCGGCCGGGCCCATCCATGGCGACTTGTTTCGCGACAACGTCTTGTTCGATGGCGATAAGATCGGTGGCGTAATCGACTTTTATTTTGCGGCCTGCGGTCCCTGGTTGTTCGACCTGGCCATTACGGTAAACGACTGGTGTGTCGATCTGGACAGCGGTGCATTCGACCATGAGAAGGCGGCATCGCTGCTGCGCGCCTACCACGCCGTGCGGCCGCTGCAGGAACAGGAGCATGTGTACTGGGGAGCCATGCTGCGCGGCGCGGCGTTGCGATTCTGGATTTCCCGCTTGTACGACCTATACCTGCCGCGGCCGGCAGCTGTGCTGCAACCGCATGATCCGAGTCGCTTTGAACGCATGCTCAAATTGCGTGTGCGCGAACGCGACCTTCCCTGGCTCTAGGAAGCAATGGCCGAACTGAGTATTCGAACTCGAAATGCCGCCGCCGGCTTGGCGTGGGTACGCGCCGGCATGCGCCTCTTCGCCCGCCGGCCGCTGGTGATTGTCGTGCTGGTTGCATTAGGTCCCATGTTGATATGGAGCCTGGGTCTGGTGCCCATTGTCGGCACGCCGTTCGCGCTGATCCTGGTTCCGGCGATTTCGATCGGTATGCTTTCGGTCTGCCGCACGGTCGACGAGGGTGCCATGCCCGGATTGGCGAGCTATACCGCCGCCCTGCGCGATCCGGTCGCCCGGCTCCGGTTGCTGAAGATCGGGGTCTACTACGCTCTCGTCGTCGGTGCCCTGGTAACCGCGATGTCCTTCCTGCCGGATGGTTCCAGCGCACCGTCCGGGACCTCACCGCCGCCGGGGGCCTCCGGGCCCGCAGAAACCTCGCCGGCGCCGTCTGGCGGTCCCGTGCCAGAAGTCCCGGACCTGGCACTGACACCGACGCGCCTGGTACTGTTCCTGGCCAGCCTTGTGATCTGGGTACCGCTGCAGATGACCGTCTGGTTTGCGCCGGCCCTCGTCGCCTGGCACCAAATGCCGGCACGCAAAGCTTTGTTCTTTAGCTTCTTCGCCTGCTGGCGCAATCGCGCCCCGATGCTCGTGTATTTGTTGGCGCTGCTCGGTCTGGTCTTCCTGGCGGTAATTGCCCTTGCAGCGCTGATCGGCGCGCTAAACGCCAAGGAGACCTTTGCCCAGTACCTGCTCGCCCCGCTGCCCTTGTTGCTCCTAGCCATCACCCAGACTTCGACGCTGGCGATGTACCGGGACGTCGTCGACGATGGCTCGAACCTGCGCCGCATAGCCGCCGACGAGCAGGAGCCGAGTGCGCCAGCGTAATGCGCCGTTCGGGACGCTAGACGCTGGTCTGGAGCTTGGCCACCGAGAGCAGCAGTTCCTTGACGCCAAAGGCGCCGAAATTGATCTGTGCGCGCGCGTCGTTGCCCGACCCCTGCAGGCGCACAATGACGCCCTCGCCAAACTTGGCATGGCGCACACCCTGCCCAATCCGCAAGCCGCGACCTTCGTCGGCGACCGAGCTTGCTCCCGCAACGCTGCCGGCCCGTGCCATCGGCCAATCGATCTGCGGCGACCCGGCGCCACGCCCACCGTGGATTGCCGCCTCCATGGAGGTTGCAAATCCAGCACGCAATCGTGGTGTAAGCGCCCTGATCGCTTTGGCCGGCAGCTCGTCGACAAACCGCGAGCGCAAGCCGTACCGTGTCTGACCATGCAACATCCGGCTCTGGGCAAAACTCAGGTTCAGTCGCCTGCGCGCGCGCGTTATAGCCACATACATAAGACGCCGCTCCTCCTCCAAGCCATCGGCCTCGCTAAGGCTGTTTTCGTGGGGGAACAGCCCTTCTTCGAGTCCCGTCAGGAACACGGTATCGAACTCCAGCCCTTTGGCCGCATGCACGCTCATCAACTGCAGCGCCTCCTGCCCGACTTCGGCCTGGTTGTCACCAGCCTCGAGCGCCGCGTGCGCCAAAAAGGAATGCAGCACGGCCTGACGCGCGCCGGCGGGTGGCTCGGCGCCCGATGCATCCGTCGCCACCGGCAACCCGGCGCCCGTGTCGGGATCTTGTTCCAGCACGAATCCGGCCGCCGCGTTGACCAGTTCGGCTAGGTTCTCCACGCGGTCGGCGCCGTCCCTTTCGCTGCGGTAGTGGGCATTCAAGCCACTGCGCTCAAGCGTTTCGTGCACAAGTTCCGACAGGCTCAATCCCGCTGCGGCTTCGCGCAAAGTGGCGATCAGGTTTGCGAACTGCGCAAGGCTGGTCCCGGCGCGACCGCCGACTGCAGCGACGGCGCCGAACAGGCTTGTGGCGGCCTCGCGCGAGGCCTGCTGCAGCTGCTCCAGGCTACGCGCACCGATTCCCCTCGGGGGAAAATTGACAACGCGGGAAAAGGACACGTCGTCGTCGGAATTGGCGACCAGGCGCAGGTAGGCCAGGGCATGCTTGACCTCGGCGCGCTCGAAAAACCGCAGGCCCCCATAGACGCGATAGGCGAGTCCGGCATTGAAGAGCGCATGCTCGATCACGCGCGATTGCGCATTGGATCGGTACAGGATCGCGACATCGAGCAAGCGCGCACCTTGTCGATGCAGACCGCGCACCTCTTCCACGATCCACGCCGCTTCCAGGCCATCGGATCCGGCCTCGAACAGTTGCAGCTTTTCGCCGGGCCCCGCCTCCGTCCACAGGCGCTTTCCCATGCGGCGCGCGTTGTTGCCAATGAGCTGATTGGCCGCATCGAGGATGTGGCCGTGCGAGCGGTAGTTTTGTTCCAGCTTGATCAGGTGAGAAACGTCGAATTCACGCTGAAAATCGGACATGTTGCCGACGTTGGCTCCGCGAAAGCGATAGATCGACTGATCATCGTCGCCGACGGCGAAGATCGGATTCGTCTTTCCCGCCAGCAATTTCAGCCATCGGTACTGCAGTGAATTGGTGTCCTGGAACTCGTCAACCAGAATATGGCGAAATCGCTCCTGGTAGTGTTCCCGCAAGGATTCGTGCCGAGTAAGCAGTTCGACGCTACGCAGCAGCAATTCGGCAAAATCGACGCTGCCTTCCCGCTGACACTGCGCGTCATAGGCGGCAAAGAGCTCGATCCAGCGCCGATCGTGTCCGGTGGCGGACATATCGGAGGCGCGGCGGCCCGACTCCTTGGCGCTGTTGATGAAGAACTGCACATCGCGCGGCGGACAGCGATCCTCATCAACATTGGCGGTCTTGATCAATCGCTTGATCGAGGACAACTGGTCCTGCACATCGAGAATCTGGAACGTCTGGGGCAGGTTGGCGTCCCGGTGATGCGCGCGCAGCAAGCGGTTGCACAGGCCGTGAAAGGTTCCGACCCACATGCCGCGCAGGTTGATCGGCAACATCGACTCTATGCGGGCGAGCATTTCCCGGGCCGCCTTGTTCGTAAAGGTGACCGCCAGCACGCCGGCAGGCCCGACGCGGCCGGACTGGATCAGCCACGCGATGCGCGTGGTCAAGACGCGTGTCTTGCCGCTGCCGGCCCCGGCCAGGATCAGCGCCGGCTCGTCGGGCAAGGTCACCGCGGCACGCTGCTGCGGATTGAGATCGTCGAGAAGGTTCATCAGGATCGCCACTATACCGACGCATATAATGGGCGTCTGTCATGCAGGAAAAATACCTCCCCAAGGATGTCGAGGCCCAGGCACAGGCGCACTGGCGCGCGATTGACGCACACACGTCGATCGAAAACGACCCCCGCTTCCCCAAGGGAAAGTTCTACGCCTGCTCGATGCTGCCCTATCCCAGCGGCAAGCTGCACATGGGGCATGTACGCAACTACACCATCAACGACGTGATGGTTCGCCAGCTGCGCATGCGCGGCTACAACGTGCTGATGCCCATGGGCTGGGACGCCTTTGGCCTGCCGGCCGAAAACGCCGCGATCGAAAAGGGCATCGCGCCGGCGCGCTGGACCTACGACAACATCGCGGAAATGAAGGCCCAGATGGAGCCGCTGGGCTTTGCCTTTGACTGGACGCGCGAGCTTGCGACCTGCACGCCGGATTATTACCGCTGGAACCAGTGGATATTCCTGCGCATGCTGGAAAAGGGCATCGCCTACCGCAGGACCCAGCTCGTCAACTGGGATCCCGTGGATCAGACCGTGCTGGCCAACGAGCAGGTCATCGAGGGCCGTGGCTGGCGCTCGGGCGCCCCGGTGCAACGGCGAGAGATTCCGGGTTACTACCTGGCCATCACGCGCTACGCCGATGAGCTGCTCGAGCGGCTCGCGGGCCTGGACGGCTGGCCCTCGCAGGTGCGCGCCATGCAGGAAAACTGGATCGGGCGCAGCACCGGGGTCAATTTCGGGTTCCCGTACGATCTGGACGGCGCGCAATCGACGCTTCGGGTGTATACGACCCGCGCCGACACCATCATGGGTGTGACCTTCGTCGCGATCGCGGCCGAACATCCCTTGGCCACGCGCCTGGCTCGGGACCGACCGGCGCTGGCGCAGTTTGTCGAGGAATGCCGTCGCGGTGCCGTTGCCGAAGCCGAACTCGCAACCCTGGAAAAGCGCGGCGTGGCCACCGGGTTCTTCGTGCGTCATCCGCTTACGAGCGAACCGATAGAAGTCTGGGTGGGCAACTACGTGCTCATCGGTTACGGCGAAGGCGCGGTAATGGGCGTCCCGGCGCACGACGAGCGCGATTTTGCCTTCGCGCACAAGTATGGCCTGCCGATCAAGCCGGTGATCGCCGCGCCGGGCCGAGCGTTCTCGATCGACGCCTGGGAGCCTTGGTACGCGGACAAGCAGGGCGGCGTATGCATCAATTCGGGCAAGTACGACGGCATGGGGCACGCCGCCGCGGTCGCCGCAATTGCGAGCGACCTGCAGGCGCTGGGACTGGGTACCATCCAGACCCAGTATCGCCTGCGCGATTGGAGTATTTCCCGGCAGCGCTATTGGGGCACGCCGATCCCGATCATCCACTGCGAGCAATGCGGACCGGTGCCGGTGCCGGATGCCGATCTGCCGGTCGTTCTTCCCGAGGATCTGATTCCCGACGGCAGCGGCAATCCGCTGAATCGGTGCGAGGCCTTCTTGCATTGCGCCTGCCCGGCTTGCGGCCGCCCGGCACGGCGCGAAACCGACACGATGGACACCTTTGTCGATTCGTCGTGGTACTTCCTGCGGTACTGCTCGCCGGGATCGTCCTCGAGCATGATCGATGCGCGCAGCCGTTACTGGATGCCGATGGACCAGTACATCGGCGGCATCGAGCACGCGGTACTGCACCTGCTGTACGCGCGTTTCTGGACGCGGGTCATGCGCGACCTTGGGCTGGTCGCGTTCGACGAGCCATTCCAGCGCTTTTTTGCCCAGGGGATGCTGCTCAACGATTGCTTTTACCGGGAGGATGAATCCGGCCGCCGGCGCTGGTTCTATCCGACCGAGGTGGAATTGCGCAGCGACGATCGCGGTCGCGTCGTCGGCGCCGTGGCCCGTGAAGACGGCAAACCCGTCATACTTGGTGGCGTCGAAAAGATGTCCAAGAGCAAGAATAACGTCGTCGAACCACGCGACATCATCGCCCGCTTCGGTGCGGACACGGCCCGGGCGTTTGTCATGTTCGCCGGACCGCCGGACCAAAGCGCGGCCTGGTCGGATGCTGGCGCCGAAGGAACACACCGGTTCCTGCGCCGGCTCTGGTCGTTTGTCCATTGCGTTCGCGACCGACCCAATGCCGGCGCCGGCTTCGATGCCCGGCTGGCGCAGGCGCGCTTTGACCTGCATCGGCTGTTGGGACAAATCAACTACGACTACGAGCGCCTGCAATACAACACGGTAGTGTCCGGGGCGATGAAGCTGCTCAACTTGCTCGAATCGGCGCAGCGGTCGGCCGGCTCCGACGGCTTTATCGACGAGGGGCTGAACATCTTGCTGCGGGTGCTCTATCCGGTCGCGCCCCATATTGCCCAGGTGCTGTGGAGCGTCCTGGGTCTGGACGCACGCCATGGCGAGCTCGTCTACACGGCGTGGCCCGAGCCGGATCCGGCGGCGCTGCAGCGCGAACTGATCGAGCTTGTCGTTCAAGTCAACGGCAAGCTGCGCGGTTCGATTCGCGTGGCCGTTGATGCGAGCCGTGAAACCATCGAGGCAACCGTTTCGGCGGACGCAGGGCTCGCAAAATACATCGTTACGCCGCCCAAGAAAGTCGTGGTCGTGCCCGGGAAACTGGTCAATGTGGTCATCTAGGCCGAGGGATCGCGTCGGTCCGGCGATTGGCATCGGCGCCGTGCTGGGCCCGAGCTTGCTGGTTCTTTGCCTCGGTGCCTGCGGCTTCACCTTGCGCGGCACCCAACAGCTGCCGTTTGCCACGATCTACCTGAACTTTCCGCCCAATTCGCCGCTGGGCACCGAGCTGGCGCGCAACATCCGCACCGGCACCAGCACGCAGATCGAAACCAATGCCACGAAGGCAGCCGCGGCGCTCGATTTGATCGGCGAGAACCGCGACCGCCAGGTGCTCACGCTCGACGCACAGGGCCGTGCGATCGAATACACGCTGCGTGACCGCCTGCGGTTCCGCCTGCGCGACGCCCAGGGACGAGAGGTCATCGAGCCGACCGAACTACAAGTGCAGCGCCAGATCTCGTACAACGACTCGCAGCGCCTGTCCAAGGAAACGGAGGAGGCCATGCTGTACCGCGACATGCAGACCGACCTCGTGCAGCAGCTGCTGCGGCGCGTTGCAGCGGCAAAGCCATATGCAGCTACGGATTGACCAACTCGGACAGCACCTGGAACGCGGCCGCCTCGCGCGCTGCTACGTCCTTGCCGGTGACGAGGCCCTGCTTAGCTCGGAAGCGCAGGACGCGATCCGCGCCGCGGCGCGCGCACAAGGCTATTCCGAGCGCCAGGTGCTGCACGCCGATGCCCGCATGGACTGGTCGGTGCTGGACCAGGTGGCCACCGGCCTGTCGCTGTTTTCGCGCCGGCGCCTGCTCGAGATCCGCCTGCCATCGGGTAAACCGGGCAAAGCCGGCTCCGAATCGCTCCAGGTGCACGCCCGACGCGACGACGAGGATATGCTCACGATGATCAGCCTGCCCAAGCTCGATCGCGCCACCCGCAATTCCGCATGGGCCAGCGCGCTGCAGTCGGCGGGAGTCTGGATCGATATCGCCACGATTGCGCGCGATCGCCTGCCGGATTGGATCTCGGCCCGCCTCGGCCGACAGCAGCAATCGACCACCCGTGCCGCTTTGGAGCTCCTGGCCGACCGGGTCGAGGGAAACCTGCTTGCCGCACACCAGGAGATCGCCAAACTGCATTTGCTGTATGGTCCGGGTGAACTGAGCCTGGAGCAGATCCGATCGGCCATCTTTGATGTGGCCCGCTTTGATATTGCCGCGCTGCCCGCAGCAATGCTCGCCGAGGACAAGTCGCGCATCGTCCGGCTGCTTGCCGGCCTTCAGGCCGAGGGCGAGCCGCTGCCGCTGCTGCTCTGGATGGTGTCCGAGGAACTGCGCAACTTGTTGCGTCTGCAGCAAGCGGTTGCGGCCGGAAGACCCTTCGCCAGTGCCGTGCGCAGCGTGCGTCTGAGCTCGCCGCCTGCCCTGGTGGAGCGGGCACTGCCGCGCGTAACAGCGGCCCGACTAGCCGACCTGCTCGCGCGCTGCGCTGAGCTGGATCGACTTGCCAAGGGTCTGCATCTTGCCGATCGTGACGACGATCCTTGGTTAGAATTGACCGATCTGGCCCTTGGCCTGCAAGCGGCCTGAATAGCGCGCTGTCGAGGTGGACTTCATGAATGCATCGATCGCTCGTCCCAGCACGGCCTCGGCCGCGAACGCGATCGACAACATCGCCGGCTACGTTCGCGCAGTTTGCCAGGCGGCGCGCGCTGCTTCGGCATCCCTCGGACGCGCCCCAACGGCGGTCAAGGACCGGTGCCTGACGAACCTTGCAACGGCCATCCGCTCGCGCCGCGACGAGATCGCGCGGGCCAATGCCGCTGACGTCGCTCGGGCCCGCGCCGGCGGGCTCGATAGCGCCGCGCTCGATCGCCTGACGCTCTCCGAATCGACGATCGAGGCGATGGCAGCAGGGGTCGATCAGATCGCGCGGCTGGCCGATCCGATCGGCGCGATCATAGACCTGCGACCGATGCCATCGGGTATTTCCGTCGGCCGCATGCGGGTTCCGCTTGGGGTCATCGGCATTATTTACGAGAGCCGTCCCAACGTCACCATCGACGCGGCCGCGCTGTGCCTGAAAAGCGGCAATGCCACCGTTTTGCGCGGTGGTTCCGAAGCGATCGAGTCCAATCGGGCACTGGCACAAATCGTGGGCGACGCGCTCGAATCCGTCCAGCTGCCGCGCACAGCGGTGCAGTTGATCGACACCACGGACCGAGCTGCGGTCGGCCACATGGTCACGCTGCCCGACCTGATCGACGTCATCGTGCCGCGTGGCGGGCGCAGCCTCATCGAGCGTCTGATGCGCGAAAGCCGCGTGCCGATGATCAAGCACCTGGACGGCATCTGCCATGTGTACATCGACGAATCGGCCGACCTGCAGCAGGCGCTACGAATTGCGGACAACGCCAAGACGCAACGCTATGGAACCTGCAATACGATGGAGACCTTGCTGGTTGCTATCGGCATTGCCCCTGAGGTCCTGCCGCAACTGGGGCATATTTACGCAGCCAGGGATGTCGAATTGCGCTGCTGCCCGCGGTCGCTGGCGATCCTCGCCCAGGCCGGCCTTACTCAGCTTCGGCCGGCCAACGAACAGGACTGGAGCACCGAGTACTTGGCACCCATACTGTCGATCCGCGTCGTTGCCGATCTCGATGCGGCGATTGAGCACATAAATACGTACGGCAGCCACCACACGGATGCCATAGTGACCGCGCACCATGCCAACGCGATGCGCTTCCTGCGCGAGGTCGATTCGGCCTCGGTCATGATCAACGCATCGACACGCTTTGCCGACGGCTTCGAATACGGACTGGGCGCCGAGATCGGTATCAGCAACGATAAGCTCCACGCGCGCGGACCGGTCGGCCTCGAAGGCCTGACCTCGCTGAAATACGTTGTCTTCGGCAACGGCCAGATCCGCAGTTAAGCGGCATGCTCTGGATCAAGACGCTGCACGTCTTTTTCGTGATCGGTTGGTTCGCCGGCCTGTTCTACCTGCCCCGGATTTTCGTCAACCTGGCGCAGGTTCGCGCACCTGGCGCCGAGCGCGACCGCTTGCTGCTGATGGCCGCAAAGCTTTACCGCTTCTCGAACATGCTCTCGGCCGCCGCCCTGCTCTTCGGGGTCTGGCTTTGGCTCGGATACGACATCGGTCATGGCCAGGGCTGGATTCACGCCAAGCTCGCGCTGGTGCTCGCACTGCTTGCGTTCCAGCACGTCTGTGGGCGCATGCTTGCCGGTTTTCGATCCGACAGCAATCGACACACGCACATCTGGTTTCGCTGGTTCAACGAGATTCCGACCGTGCTGCTGTTTGCCATCGTCGTGCTGGTTGTAGTCAAGCCGTTTTGAACGACGCCAAAGCGCAACCGGCAAATCCGTGACGCAAGCGCGCCAACACGGGATTGGACGCAGCAAACCGAGGACGATGCTCGTGGGCGATCCGCGTGCCTGAGCTATTCTTTGCGGTCTGTCCGCGCGGACTCGAGGTGGTCCTCGGACAGGAGCTGCGCGCACTCGGCGCCTCGAGCGTGACGCCGGGCGCGGGCGGCGCACAGTTTGCCGGCACGCTGGCAACCGCCTACGCCGCCAACTTGCATTCGCGCATCGCCAGCCGGGTGCTCTGGCGCGTGGGCGCGGGCGACTACCGCAACGAGGCGGATCTTTACGAGCTTGCCCACGGCATCGCCTGGGAACGCGAGTTTTCTCCGCATCAGAGCCTGCGGGTCGACATCACCGCGAATCGTTGCCCCTTGCGCAGCCTGCAGTTTGCGACCTTGCGGGTCAAGGACGCAATCGTCGACCGTGCGCGCGAACGCGGCGGCGCGCGACCGTCGATCGACCGCGTCCACCCCGAGGTCCAGGTCCTGGCACACCTGAACGATCGATCGGCGCAGCTGTACATCGATCTGTCCGGCGAATCACTCTTCAAGCGCGGCTGGCGCGCCGACAAAGGCGAGGCTCCGATCAAGGAGAACCTGGCTGCGGCCTTGCTGATGCTGGCGGGGTGGACGCCGCAACGGCCGCTGCTCGATCCATTCTGCGGCAGCGGCACAATTGTCATCGAGGCCGCATGCATCGCGACTGCACGCGCACCCGGTCTGCAGCGCCGATTCGGTTTTGAGAACCTGCGCGGCTTCGATCGCAAGGCCTGGACATCGTTGCAGCAGCAAGCTCGCGCCGCAATCAACGACCGCGCTCCAATGCAGCTGGTCGGGCGCGATATCTCAACGCGCGTGATCGAGATCGCCAATTCCAACGCCCTGCGCGCGGGACTGGGCAGCCCGCTAAAAAACCGGTCCCTGGTGTTCGAGGCCGCCGATGCGCGCGTCGGTGAGCCTCCGGCACAGATCGGGATGATCGTCACCAATCCGCCCTACGGCGAGCAGAGCAGCCCCAAGTCGGCCAGCGTCCAGGCAATGGTGGGCGACGTCGCGGCTCAGCTAAAGCGCAAATTCGCCGGCTGGCAGGTCTGGCTCTTGAGCTCGGATCGAAAATTACCGCAACAGATGCGCCTGCGCGAATCCGCCAAGACGGTGCTCTTTAACGGCGCGCTCGAATGTCGCCTCTTTTGTTTCGACATGGTTGCCGGAAGCATGCGCCGGCAAGGCGCGAAGGAGCGCGGCCCAGCGCGACCGCCGGCCGAGGGTGATGCCGGCTCGGCGTGACGGGTCCATGCCTGAGGCCTCGGTTTGCATTCAGTCCCGGTAGAGGCCGGTTGCCGACCGGCTATCGCCCTTGTCGGCCGGATCCCCCGTGTACCCGCCCAGGATCCGCGCAGACGACCACCATCCGCTCCACAGAGTCTACGCATAGCTGCATAAACCTACTATTTTCTGCTTCGCCGAATGCAGTTTCGTCGTCACCGAAGCGACGGCCAGAGCTTCATTCTCCACAGACTGATGCGCCAGAGCTTGACGCCGAATATTGATCGCCGCGTTCAGATCGCGGTCCATATCGCAGCCGCACTCGCATACCATCCGGCGGCTCGACAGCGGCATTTCGTGGATCGTTCCGCAGTCCGAGCAAGTCTTGCTCGACGGGAAAAACCGATCCACGACCACCACGTCCGCGCCGGTCATCGCCGACTTGTATTCCAACTGTCGCCGGAATTCTGCGAATCCGCTGCCGGCAATGGATCGGGCCAACGAACGATTTTGCAGCATCCCGGCGACGTTCAAGTCTTCGATGCCGATGGTAGTGAACTCGGTCGCGAGTTTTGTGGTCAGCTTGTGCAGCGCGTCGGCACGCACGTTGCCGATGCGCTGATGCAACCGGGCCAGCTTGATTTTCGCCTTGACCCTGTTGTGGCTGCCTTTCTGCTTGCGACTAAGACTGCGGGACAGTCGCGCCAGCCGCTTATACGCGGCCCGATGCGGTTTCAATGCCGGGACTGTCAGCCCGGTACTAAGCGTCGCAAGAGTCGCCACGCCAAGATCAACACCGACTGCGCCATGGTCGGCGACACGCGCGAGACAGTTAGCCGTATCGACCAGGATCGCAACATACCATCCGTCTGCTGCGCGACTGACTACCGCGGATAGAACGCGACCATCGAACCGCAGCGATTCGCGCATGCGGACTAGTCCGCAGCGTGGCAGTTTGATCGTCTGACCTTCGACCAAGACCGCATGACTGGTAGCATCGAGCGGACCATTATCAGCGCGGAACGAGTCGCGGACGCCTTTGCGTTTGAATGTCGGATAGCCGGGTTTCTGACCCAACTTGACGCGCCGGATGAAATGCTGAAACGCCGCGCCGAGATTCTTGATCGCCTGTTGCGGGGCCGTCTTCGAGACTTCGAGCATCCAGGGAAACTCGGTCGCCTTGATCGAGTTAAGTCGCTTGCGCAGCGAGATTTCGCTAGGCTTGCCGCCTGCTTCGTATTCGCGTTTCCATTCGGCGAGCGCCCAATTGTAGGCAAACCTGGCCGTGCCACACGCGCGGGCGAAGTACGTCGCCTGGGCTTGTGTAGGGTCGAGTCTGATTTTGTGGACGCGGTGCATGATTACGACTCGGCGGCGGTCTTGATTGCCTCTATCAGCTTCTTGTTTTTCTTGCTGCGGCTGCCGTACAGGCGAGCCGAAAACACCGTGATTATTTCGAGAACGTCTTTCGCAAGATCTTCCTCGAAACTTGGCTGATCGCCTTTGTGGATTATCACGATTTCAATCCGCTGATGGGCACAGAGCGCAAAGACCAATTCGCTACCGAAGCGCAACAAACGATCCTTGTGTGTGATGACTAGACGACGCATCTGCTTGCGTTGGGAGCCCTTGCCGATGCCCTGCGAAAGGGGACGTATACTGTTATTTTATACACTATCTACTGGGTGAGGCGTGCGTGAAAGCCATCCGAACTGCGCTGCTTACGGGTACATTTGCCGATCTGAAGGGGCGCGGCGCCCGCAGCAACCGCGAATCGCGCTTTTCCGAAGCGGTGCATGAGATCGACCCGGAATATCTCGAACACGCGCACCAGGCGGCCGGCCGGGACGAGAACCGCACGGTACGCGACTTTGCGCAATCGACCGGGATCGCGCCGCAGGCCGCGCTGGGCCCCGCACAAAGCCGCGCGAGGCCCGGCGACGAAGACACCGCGTGGCAGGCACCGGAGCTCGTCCCCACGATCAAGACCTGCGTCACGCAGGAGCAGGCGCGCACGATCATCAGCCGCAACCAGTCGCCGGACGTACCCTTCGACCGATCGATCAATCCCTATCGCGGCTGCGAACACGGCTGCGTCTATTGCTACGCACGTCCCAGCCACGCCTACCTCGGGCTGTCCCCCGGCTTGGACTTTGAAACCCGGCTGTTCGCCAAGAGCAACGCGGCCGAACTACTCGATCGCGAACTGCGCAAACCCGGCTACCAGCCGGCGATGCTTGCTCTGGGAGCCAACACCGATCCCTACCAACCCATCGAACAAGATCTTCGCATCACGCGCTCCGTGCTGCAGACCCTGGCGGCCTTTGGCCACCCGGTTGCCATCACGACCAAGTCCGCTTTGATCTTGCGCGACCTTGACCTGCTCCAGCAGATGGCGCGCCAGAACCTGGTGCGCGTATTGATCTCGATCGGCAGCCTTGATCGCAAGATCGCGCGCACGATGGAGCCGCGCGCCAGTGCGCCCGCGCGCCGGCTCGAAGCGATCCGGCAGCTGGCACAGGCGGGCGTCCCGGCGGGCGTCATCGTGGCGCCCATCATTCCGGCGCTCACGGACCAGGACATGGAGGCGGTGCTGGAGGCGGCCGCGAAGGCCGGCGCATGCCGGGCCTCCTACGTGGTGCTGCGCCTGCCGCTCGAGGTTCGCGACCTGTTCGTGGAATGGCTGCGGGAATCGGCACCGCTGCGCGCCGAGCACGTCATGAGCCTGGTTCGCCAGATGCGCGGCGGCCGTGACTACCAGCCTGGGTTCGGCACGCGCATGAAAGGCACCGGGGCCTACGCCACGCTGTTACGGCAACGCTTTGAACTGGCCTGCAGGAGGTTGCGGATTGGGCAGCAACACGATGCGCTCGATTGCAGCCGCTTCCGCGTTCCGGAGCCGCCCGAGGCCCAGCAGCGGTTATTTTGAAATTGCCTCAGGCGAAATCCTTGGCAAGCGAATCCCGCACCTCGGTGGCAATCGCCTCGACGCGTGCGCGGTAGTTTGGGTGATCGACCCCGATCGCCACGCTGCGGCCACTGCGAAATCCCGCGATGGCCGCCGCAGGGAACTCGAAGCGCAGGAAATGCACGGACGAGGTCTTTTGCTCGTTCTCACGCGCCAGGTCCTCGTCTGCAATTGCATAGCAGCGCTCCATGCCCTCCACCTGGACGTACACGCGGTTCTCGATGCCGATCAGACGTGCGAGTTCGCGCGCGCGCTCCTCGGGGTCCTCATATTCGATCATCATCGTCGCCTTGAGGTTGGTGCCATCCGGAATTAGAGGATTGTAGGCATCGAGTTCGTCGCGTATGCCCTGCTCTTCAAAAGTCTTCTCGATATGCAGCATCTCCTGCACCTGGTAGCGGATCGTTATCTCGTCCTCGAAAATCAAGGTGACATGCGATCCGACGTGCACCGCCCGGTTCTTCTTGTGCGCCAACACCCGGCTGCGAAAATCCTTGCGTTGCTTCGAATACGCTTCCAGCGTCAACAGGCTCGACGGGGAGATTGTGCTCATGGTCCGCTCGCTTCCTCTTTGCTACTCGATGCCGTAGGCCATGCGCACCAGCGTGATCGGATGCGCGAGCTGTGGTCGCTTGCCGGAAATCGCCGCGCCGCCAAGCTGCTCCATTCCCTGTTCGATATGGTGCCCGGCCAACTGGCAGTCGGAGCTGATGAAGTCCGATTGGGGCTGCGCCATGCTTTTGAACACCGGTTTGCCGATCTTCATTGCCATGGCGTGATATTCCTTCTTCACGCCCCAGGTACCGGCGTGTCCCGAACAGCGCTCCACCGTGGTGACCGAGGTCTGTGGAATCCACTTGAGGACCTCCTCGGTCTTGCGGCCCAGGTTCTGCACCCGGCTATGACAAGGAACGTGATACGAAACCGCCCCCAGCGGTCTGGGAAATTCGTTCTTGAGCAGGCCATCCTTATTGCGTGCTACCAAGTATTCGAAAGGATCCCACATCGCCTCGCTGACCTGCTTGACCTCGGCATCGCCGGGAAACAGCAATGGCAATTCCTTGGAAAACATCAGCGTACAGGACGGAATCGCAGCCAGGATCGCATAGCCATCCCGTGCCAGGCGGGCCAGCACCGGTATGTTGATCTCCTTCAGGCGACGCACGCCGTCCAGATCACCCAGCTCTAGCTTGGGCATGCCGCAGCAGGCCTCCTTTTCCACCAGCACGTGCGGAATCTCGTTGTGCGCCAGGATCTTGAGCAAGTCGTGGCCGATGCCGGGCTCGTTGTAGTTGACGTAACACGTCGAAAAGACTGCGACCTTGCCCGGCGTACGGGCACCGTCGCGAACCGGCGTCGAGGCGTCGGCATGCGCCGAGCGGCGAAACTTGGTTTGCGCGTAGTCCGGTCGCCAGGCCCGGCGATCGACCCCGAGCAGCTTCTCGGTGACCAAACGCCCGGCACCGCTTTGATTCACGGTGTTGACGGCCTGCGTCACGATCGGGATGCCGGCAAAGTATCCAAGGCGATCGGTGGAGGACAGGATCCGGTCACGCAGCCTGCCGCCGGTCTTGCGAAATGCGACCGCCTTGGCGCGCAGCATCAGGTGCGGGAAATCCAGGTTCCAGGGATGCGGCGGCACGTACGGGCACTTGGTCATGAAGCACACGTCGCACAGGTAGCATTGGTCGACAACCTCGACGTAGCGCTCCTTGGCGACCGCCTCCAGCTCGCCGCTGGAACTCGCGTCGACCAGGTCGAACAGCGTCGGGAACGCCCCGCACAGGTTCACGCAGCGTCGACAGCCGTGGCAGATATCAAATACTCGCTCCAGCTCCTTTTCCAGCCCGGCCTCGTCCCAAAATTCGGGCTTGTCCCAGGCGATGGGATGCCGTGTCGGTGCCTCGAGGCTTCCTTCCTTGACGCTCATGGTTTGGTCTCAATCCGGTACATCGGGACGCTCGCGTGAAACCTTCGTGAGGCGGCAGCAGCGAGCGCAAAAAGGCGCAGCGGCAGATCAAATGCGCCGGCGACGCATTACCGCGACGGTCCAGCTGCGGCGCCCTACCGTGGCCGCGATGCGCGCATCGCGGCCACGGTATGACTTCAGTCGACGATCGCGTCGAGCGTCTTTTGAAACTTATTTGCGTGCGAGCGTTCCGCCTTGGCAAGGGTTTCAAACCAGTCGGCGATCTCCTCGAACCCCTCGGTCCGCGCCGTCTTGGCCATCCCCGGATACATGTCGGTGTATTCGTGCGTCTCCCCGGCGATCGCGGCCTTCAGATTGGCGCGCGTCGGTCCAATCGGCAACCCGGTTACCGGATCACCGACTTGTTCGAGGTACTCGAGGTGCCCATGGGCATGGCCGGTCTCGCCTTCGGCCGTGGAACGGAAAACGGCGGAAACGTCGTTGTAACCCTCGACGTCGGCCTTTGCCGCAAAATACAGATAGCGCCGATTTGCCTGCGACTCACCGGCAAATGCAGCCTTCAAATTGTCCTCTGTCTTCGATCCCTTCAGTGCCATGAAACTCTCCTGGTTGATCCATCGCTGCAGCGCGATCCTTCCGAAATCGGTCGGTATTGTGCAATCTACGCGTCGCGGCTTGATTAAACAAATGAATTGTACTTATCGTATCAATAGCCAATAACTATATAGCCGCCGCGCATTGATCCCGGCTACCGCAAAATGGCGAGTGCGCGGTCTCGACGTCAAGCGAATGGGAAGCGTTCCTGGCCCGCCGGGTCCCACAACCGGTCGAGTCAGCCGAGGAGCCGCCTGCTAAAAATCCGCGGCGTCCAACGCGAGTGCGCCCGCGCCACCGGCCTCGATGGCTGCGAGCAGTGCCGGCACGGTCGAAAGCACATGGTCGGCGAAAAATCGCGCGGTCGCGATCTTGGCGCGATAAAACGGATCATCGCCGGTCGCCAGCCGTTGCCGGGCGATGAGCGCGGCTCGAGCCAATTGCCAACCGCCGAGCACGATGCCGGCGAGCTTGAGGTACGGTACCGACCCGGCGAACGCTGCGCGGATGTCTCCGCCGAAACCGCGCAGGAAATAATCGATCGCAGCACGGTAGGCGACGATTGCGGACTCCAATTGCGTCGCGATCGCCGCAAAATCATCACCGGACTGTGTCCGGACCTGCGCGAGCGTGGCACGCATCTGCTCGATCAACAGGCCAGCCGTGGCGCCGGCATCGCGCACCGTCTTGCGCCCGAGCAGATCGTTGGCCTGGATCGCGGTCGTACCTTCATAGATCGGAAGAATGCGGGCATCACGATAGTGCTGCGCGGCCCCAGTCTCCTCGATAAAGCCCATTCCGCCGTGGACCTGGATGCCGACCGACGTCACCTCGACCGCCATCTCGGTGCTCCAGCCCTTGACGACGGGAACCAGGTACTCGTACAGCGCCTGGGAGCGCGCGCGCTCCCCGCTGTCAGAATGGTGTCGTGCCAAGTCGCCATACGCGGCGGCCACATAGGCAATCGCGCGCGCCGCCTCGATATGCGAACGCATGAACATCAGCATGCGGCGCACATCCGGATGCTCGATGATTGCCACGGGTCCCGGGGAACCCTCCACCGCCCGACCTTGCACACGCTCACGGGCAAAGGCCGCCGCTTGCTGGTAGGCGCGCTCGCCGATTGCTATTCCCTGCAGACCAACCTGGAAGCGCGCGGCGTTCATCATGATGAACATCATTTCCAGCCCGCGATTCTCTTCCCCCACGAGCTCGGCGATGGCACCGGGACCAAGCTCTCCGCGCCCATCACCGAAAATCAGCACCGCCGTCGGACTGCCCTTGATGCCGAGCTTATGTTCGAGCGAAGCGCAGTAGACGTCGTTGCGGGCGCCGATGCGGCCGTCAACACCTGGGACGAACTTGGGCACGACGAACAGCGAGAGCCCCTTGACTCCAGGGGGCGCATCGCTGGTGCGCGCCAGCACGAGGTGCACGATGTTCTCCGCCAGGTCGTGCTCGCCGTACGTGATGAAGATCTTTTGCCCGAAGATGCGGTAGCGCCCATCGGACTGGCGCTCCGCGCGCGTGCGCACCAGGGAAAGGTCCGAGCCGGCCTGCGGCTCGGTCAGATTCATGGTTCCGGTCCAGCTGCCATCGATGAGCTTGGGCACGTAGCGCTGTTGTTGTTCTTCGGAGCCGGCGATCAGGAATGCCTCGATCGCACCATCGGTCAGGAGCGGGCACAGCGCGAACGACAGGTTGGCGGCCTGCAACATTTCCAGGCACGGCGTCGCGACCAACTTGGGCAGGCCCTGGCCGCCATGCCGGCTCGGGTGCATCACGCCTTGCCAACCGCCATCGACAAAGGCGCGAAATGCCCGCTGAAATCCCGGCGACGTCGTGACCGCTCCGTCCGCCCACCGGGCCGGCTGCGTGTCGCCCACCCGGTTCAGCGGCGCGATCACCTCGCTCATGAGCTTGGAGCATTCCTCCAGCACGGCGCCAACGATCTCATCGCTGGCATCCTCGAAACCGGGTAAGGCCTGCACGGTCCGCAAGCCGGCAAGCTCGTGAACCACGAACTGCATTTCCCGAAGCGGTGCCTTGTAGCTCATCTCGTTAGCCAAGCTTTTCAATCAACTCCGGCACCGCCTGGAACAAATCGGCGACCAGCCCGTAGTCGGCCACCTGGAAGATCGGCGCATCGGCGTCCTTGTTGATGGCGACGATCACCTTGGCATCCTTCATCCCCGCCAAATGCTGGATCGCCCCCGAGATTCCGATGGCAATATACAGCTGCGGCGCCACGATCTTCCCCGTTTGTCCGACCTGCCAATCATTGGGGGCATACCCGGCGTCGACCGCGGCACGCGAGGCACCCAAGGCCGCGTTCAGGCGATGGGCGAGCCGGTCGAGAAGCTTGAAATTCTCCGCCGATCCGAGCGCACGCCCGCCGGAGACAACCACCTTGGCCCCCTGGAGCTCCGGACGATCGGACTTGGCAATCTCCCGGCCGACGAACCGCGAGATACCGGTGTCGGCAACGGCCGTGAGCTCTTCCACGGCGGCCGTTCCGCCGTCGGCGGCTGCGGCAAAGCTGGTAGGCCGGACCGTGGCAAAGACAACCGGATCGGTGCATTGCACCGTCGCGATCGCATTGCCGGCGTAAATCGGACGCGCAAAGGTGTCGTGGGCCACGACCGCGATGGCATCGGAGACCTGCGCGCAGTCAAGCTGCGCGGCAACGCGCGGGAGCACGTTCTTGCCGAAGCCGCTGGCCGGCGCGAACACGTGCGTGTAGCCGTTCTTGGCCGCCGCAAGAATCTGTGGAGCGATGTTTTCCGCGAGCGCATCGGCAAAGTACGGCGCGTCGGCCACGAGCACCTTGCTCACGCCGGCGATCGTGCGCGCCTGCTGCGCTACCACCGCGCAGTTACTGCCGACAACCAGAATATCGACCGTACCCGCCGCCTGCGCCGCAGCCGTGACGACGTTGCGCGTTGCCGCCTTGAGCGTCGCGTTGTCGTGTTCCGCCAGTACCAGTGCTCTCATTTTCCCGCCCCGAAAATCACGTGATTACCTTGGCTTCATCGCGCAATTTGGCCACCAGCGTCGCAACGTCCGGGACGCGAATGCCCGCCTGGCGCTGCGGCGGTTCATTCACCTTGAGGGTCTTCAGACGCGGCACTACGTCGACACCCAGGCTGGCGGGCGACACGATCTCCAGCGGCTTCTTCTTCGCCTTCATGATATTGGGCAGTGTCACGTAACGGGGCTCATTCAAGCGCAAGTCGGTGGTGACCACCGCCGGCAAGCGCACCGAGACCGTCTCCAGCCCTCCATCGACCTCGCGCGTGACTTCCGCCCAGCCGTCCGCGATCCGCAGACGGGACGCAAACGTCGCCTGCGGCATGGATCGCAATGCCGCCAGCATTTGCCCGGTCTGGTTCGCGTCATCGTCGATTGCCTGCTTGCCCAGGATCACCAGTTGCGGCTGTTCGCGCTCGGTCAGGGCCGCCAGCAGTTTTGCCACCGCCAACGGCTGCAATTCTGCGTCGGTCTCCACGAGAATGGCGCGATCGGCGCCGATGGCTAGCGCGGTGCGCAAGGTCTCCTGGCACTGGCTCACACCGCAGGAGACGGCAACGATCTCGGTGGCTACCGACGCCTCCTTGAGGCGCATCGCTTCCTCGACCGCGATTTCGTCGAAGGGATTCATCGACATCTTGACGTTCGCGACATCGACTCCCGTTTGATCGGGCTTGACGCGAACCTTGACGTTGAAATCGACCACTCGCTTGACGCAGACCAGCACTTTCATCGGTTTTCCGATCGTATGGGTTCGGTCTCTTCCGTGCCATCCTTGCGACGCTGCCGGCGTAGACCGGCTATGGTGCCGGTTCCGGCGGCAAATTATACGAAGTGCTCTGGCTGGCACCCCGCCGCAGCACGCTCCAGTCGCGCAGGATCTCGCGCGCGGCATTGTGTCCGGGGGCACCGGTCACGCCACCGCCCGGATGGGATCCCGACCCGCAATGGTACAGCGCGGCAATGGGACCACGGTAGCGCGCGTTGCCGATCAGGGGGCGAAAGCAAAACAGCTGGTTGAGCGCGAGCTGGCCATGAAAGATATCGCCGCCGACCAGCCCATAGTCGCGCTCCAGATCGAGCGGCGTCCATGCCTTGTAGCCCAGCAGGGAGCGCCGAAAATTGGGGCAATACGTATCGACCACCTGGAAAATCGCCTCCACCGCTGCGTCTTTGCGGGCGTCCCAACCGCCGGCGGGCGCCGGATCAAAATGCTGACAAAACAGGCTGGCAACGTGGCGTCCCGGAGGTGCGAGCGATTCGTCGACGACGCTCGGAAGCAGCATCTCGATGATCGGCACCCGGGAATGCCCGTGGCGAACCGCATCGTGCCAGGCCCGGTCCATGGCGTGCAAGGACGGCCCCAGGAGAATGCCGCTGGCGTGATGCTCCTGAGCGTGGGTGCCCGGCTGGCACACGAAATCGGGCAGTTCAGAAAGCGCGACATTGACACGAAACGAACCTGATCCGCAGCGATACTCCCCGATTGCGGCGCGAAAATCATCGGTCAGAACCCCAGGGTCCACCAGCTTTTGATACAGGAGCTTGGGGTTGACGCCGGCGGCGACGGCGCGGGCCGACAGTTGCCTGCCATCGGCCAGTGCAACACCGACGGCCCGCCCCTGTTCCACGAGCACCCGGCGCACTTCGCATTCGCGTTCAATCTGCACGCCGCGGGATTGCGCCTCCTCGGCCATCAGGGTCGTGATGCGTCCCATGCCCCCGAGTGCGTGACCCCAGGCACCCGGTTTCCCGTTGACCTGGCCAAAGCAGTGATGCAGCAGGACATAGGCAGAGCCGGCCGTGTATGGGCTGGCAAAGTTGCCGACGATCGAATCCCAGCCGAGCGCGGCCTTGAGCGCATCGCATTCGAACGTGGAATCCAGCCAACGGCCCGCGCTGCTGGTGAAGGCGTCCAGCAAATCGCGCTGGCCCGGCAGTCCCAGTTTGCCGAACTCGAGCAGCAACCGTGCGCTCGTGCGCGCGGAGCGCCAATCCGCCAATACCCAGGGGCCGCCAAGCTCTGGCGGCGTGCGCAGCACCCACCGGCGCAGCACGTCGGCAAGCCGCTGCAGGCGTGCGTGGTGGGCCGGCAGCCGTTCGGCGTCCTTGGGTGACAAGTGCGCCAGATTGCCTGCTGACGGCGCGCCTGCCTTCTGCGCCGCCTCGCCCCCGAATCGGAGCGAACGGCCGTCTTCGAGCGGGACGAAATTGGCAAACGGCCTTTCGACGATGCGAAGACCGCGTTCGACCAGCCGCAGGTCGCGAATGACGACGGGATGAAGCAGACTTACGGTATAGCTCGCCGAGGAATTGCGAAATCCCGGAACAAACTCCTCGGTGACCGCGGCCCCTCCCACGACCGGGCGCCGTTCGAGTACCTTGACCTTCAATCCGGCCGCAGCGAGATAGTTCGCGCAAACCAAGCCGTTGTGGCCTGCGCCTAATACAATGACGTCGGTGCCCGGGACGGCCATTTCCCCTCCTTTGCGAGCGGCATATTTGCAGCGCCCTCCGCCCGGCGTGCGCCCAAGCGTCACCGCGCTGTCCTGCTTTTACCTGGCTCTATGGTTTCATGTCCCTGATGGCAACCGCAAAGTTTCCTGCTCGGCGCGCATTAACCGCAATTATCGGAGCGCTGCTGGTCGGCTGCCAGACGCTGCCGCCCGGCGCGGATTCCGTTGCCAAGCAATCACCGGTCGCGGCGGCGCCCGGCGCCCTGGCTTCCCAGGCGGCCCCGTTGGCCTCGATCGTGCCGGCTGCGCCGATTACGCCCGAGCTCTCGGCCACGCCGCTGGTCGAACCGCAGGTCCCTGTGCCGCCGCCGGCCCCAGCATCGCGCCCCCTGCGGATCGGCTTGGCGCTGGGCGGTGGCGCGGCCCGCGGCTTTGCCCACGTCGGCGTAATCCGAGCCCTGGAGGCCCGGGGGATCGTCCCGGACATCGTCGTCGGCACCAGCGTAGGCAGCTTCGTTGCCGCCTTGTACGCTTCCGGACGTGATGGCGCAGATCTGCAGCGCGTGGCGATGCAGTTCGAGGAATCCACGCTTACCGACTGGTCCTTGCCCTCGCGCGGGCTATTCAAGGGTCAGGCCTTGCAGGATTTTGTCAACCGCCAGGTCGATCAGCGGCCGATAGAAAAGCTGCCGCGAAAACTCGCAATCGTGGCTACCGACTTGGGCACCGGGGAAATGATGGTCTTCGAGCGGGGCAATGTCGGAATGGCCGTACGTGCATCGAGCAGCGTACCCGGAGTGTTTCAGCCAGCGGCAATCGGCGGCCACGAATACGTCGACGGCGGCCTGGTGAGCCCGATACCGGTGCACACGGCCAGGCGCCTGGGCGCCGACGTGGTCATTGCGGTCGACATCTCGAAAAAGCCGGCCTATCAAAGCACCACGGGGGCCTTTGACATCCTGTTGCAAACGTTCAACATCATGGGACAGGTAATTGCGCGGGCGGAACTGGACGAAGCGGACGTTGTCTTGCGGCCGGCCCTAGGTGCGGTGGGCAGCACCGACTTTGCGTCCCGCGAGTCCTCGATCGAGGAAGGAGAACAGGCGGTCGCGGTGCAAGCCAAGACGATTTCCGAGGTCCTGGCGCGAGTGCAACAAAACCTGGCCGTTTCCGCCATTTCGGCTCCGACCCCTTGATTTGATAGGAGCAATTGCCCGCGCTACGTGATATGTTGAGGACGAACGGCATGTTCCGGACCCGGAAGGTGGTATCGGCGTGACTCTACGAGGAAACAATACGCAAGGCGCGGCGCAGCCTCCGGTGCCGGAGGCCGGCGCGGCGCCGTCGCCGCAAACGGCCCGCCCGAGGATCCTTTTGGCCGATAGTGGGCGGATTTCCCGCGGGGCGGTCGCCGAGTCGGTACGTCAGCAATTTGACGTTCGGGAGGTCGCCGATGCAGAAGCCGCCTGGCAGGCGGTGCTGCTGGATGCCTCGATACGCATCGTAATCGCCGAGGTAGCGGCACCCTCGATCCGCGGATTTGACCTGCTCGCTCGCCTGCGCGCCTCCAAGGTACAGCGAATTCGTGAAATGCCGGCAATTGCGCTGCTCGAGCGCGTCAATGCTGCCGATAGCCAGCGGGTCGTGGCGCTGGAGGCCACCGAGCTCGTCGTCGGCGAGCCTCCGGCGCAGGATGCAGCCAGCGAATTGCTGTCGCGCGTGCGAGTACTCGTCGATCTGGCGAATACTCGCGATGCGCTCGTGGAGAGCCGCACCGAGCTCGAATCGGCGCGAACGGTCGATCCGGATACCGAACTACTGACCCTGCCGGCCTTCGACAAGCAGGTTGACAAGCTGCTTTCCTATGCGCGCCGCGCACTACTAGACCTGGCGCTGATCTGCATCCGCGTCGAATTGACGATGTCGCACAACGAAGCCTGGGATGGCGAGATCGAACAGCGCATGAAGCTCGTCGGGCGCGCCTTGAGCGCCTCGATCCGGCTCGAAGATCTGGCGACACGGTCGGACAAGACGGAATTCTGTGTTGCGACGCAGAATAACGGCATGACCGACATGCTGCGATTTGCGGCGCGCCTGCGCAAGGTCCTGGAAAACGTCGACGCTGCCGGCCCCGGGGTCGAAGTCTGGACCTGTATCGGAGTAGCAACACTATCGGAGGAATTGCGGCGCGGCGCGGTCGACCTGCGTGCGCAGGCGCAAAGGCGCGCGCAGATGGCGCAAAGCTCCCGATCCCGGCGCATCATGCTCGGCGCGGTCGAGTCGGGCAAGGCCGTGGGCTTTGACCCGCGCGGGGAAACCGGCTCGATGGACGTCAACCTGGCCCTAGCACTGATCGGATCGGGACGCTCCGCGGAAGTCGTCGCGCACCTTCCACGGCTGCTCGAACAACTCAATCCCCTGATTCGGCTGATTCGCCAGCAGCAGAACGTGGGAGCTTCCAATCCCACGCCTAGTGCAGAAAGAGAGCAATGAGCCGGTATAGCGAATTTCACGCACGCTCGCTCCAGCAACCCGAGGCCTTCTGGCGCGAGCAGTCCGAACTTATCGAGTGGAAGAGCCCGGTCGACCGGGTGCTCGATGCTTCACGGCCACCTTTTGCGCGCTGGTTTCCGGGGGCAAGCACCAACCTTTGCTACAACGCAATCGACCGGCACCTGCCCTCGCGCGCCGACCAGCCCGCGCTGATATACGTCTCGACCGAGACCGGCACGGAGAAGACATATAGTTTTGCCGAACTCCATCGGGAGGTGAACCGGTTCGCCGCCGTCCTGCTCGCGCTGGGCGTGCTTCGCGGCGACCGGGTCCTGGTCTACATGCCGATGATCCCCGAGGCGGTGTTTGCCATGCTCGCCTGCGCGCGCATCGGCGCGATTCATTCCGTGGTTTTCGGCGGCTTTGCCTCGCACAGCCTCGCAACGCGGATCGACGATGCCCGCCCCAAGGTCATCGTCTCCGCGGATGCGGGGTCGCGCTCGGGCAAGGCGGTCCCGTACAAGATGCTGCTGGACCAGGCGATCGAGCTGGCGAGCTTCGCGCCCGAACATGTGCTAATGGTCAACCGCGGGCTGGCGCCGATGGCGCTTGCGCCAGGGCGCGACGTGGACTTTGCGGTGGAGCGGCGCAAGCAATGGGATAGCAAGGTTGAATGCGCCTGGCTCGAATCAAACGAGCCCTCGTACATCCTGTACACCTCGGGCACGACGGGCCGGCCCAAGGGGGTGCAACGCGACACCGGCGGCTATGCGGTCGCGCTGGCGGCATCCATGAAGCACGTGTTTGGCGGCGAGGCCGGGGAGACATATTTTTCAACCAGCGATATCGGCTGGGTCGTCGGTCACAGCTATATCGTCTATGGCCCGCTGCTCGCCGGGATGGCCACGATCGTCTACGAAGGAACGCCGATCCGTCCCGATGGCGCGATTTGGTGGCGCATCGTCGAGCAGTACCGCGTCAATGTCATGTTCTCGGCGCCGACGGCCATCCGTGTCCTCAAGAAACAGGATCCAGCATTGCTGCGGCGGCATGACCTGTCCTCGCTAAAGGCGCTGTTCCTCGCTGGCGAACCGCTCGACGAGCCCACCGCCCACTGGATCTCGGAGGGAATCGGCAAACCCGTCGTCGACAACTACTGGCAAACCGAAACCGGCTGGCCGATCATCGCAACGCCGCGCGGCGTCGAGGCATTGCCCGCCAAGTTCGGCAGCCCGGGTGTGCCCTGCTACGGCTACGACGTTCGCCTGTTCGACGAAACCACCGGCGCGGAGGTCGGCAGCAATGCCAAGGGGGTGGTGGCCATTGTTGGACCATTGCCACCCGGCTGCATGAGCACCATCTGGGGCGATGATGAACGCTTTGTCAGCACGTACTGGCACAGCGTCCCGGGCCGCAGCGTTTATTCGACCTTTGATTGGGGCATTCGCGACAACGACGGCTACTACTTCATCCTTGGCCGCACCGACGACGTGATCAATGTCGCCGGCCATCGCTTGGGGACGCGCGAAATCGAGGAATCGATCAGCTCGCACCCGGGCGTGGCGGAAGTCGCCGTGGTTGGCATCGCCGACGCGCTCAAAGGCCAGGTCGCGATCGCCTTTGCCGTCGTGCGCAACCCCGCCGAAGTGGCGGACCCCGCCGCACGGGCGCAGATGGAAGGGGAAATCCTCAAGCTCGTCGACAGCCAACTGGGCGCCGTCGCGCGTCCTTCGCGCGTGCATTTCGTTGCGGGGCTACCGAAGACCCGCTCGGGCAAGCTGCTGCGGCGGACGATTCAGGCGATCTGCGAGGGTCGCGATGCAGGCGATCTTACGACGATCGAGGATCCCACAGCACTGGAGCAGGTGCGCTTGGCCCTGGGTGGCCGGCCGTAGCCCGAACCGCGACGGCCGCGCCGGTTCAGCTGCTGGCGTTGGGCCAGTTCGGCTTGCGCTTGTTCAGGAACGCGTTGATGCCCTCCTGAGCAGCCGGTTCCATCAGGTTGCAGGCCATGGTTTGCACGGCCAGCTGATAAGCGGCGTCGGTCCCCATTTCCCGCTGGCGATAGAACAGTTCCTTGCCCGCGGCGACGATGTTTGCGGGCTTAGCGAGAATCGAACTGGTGAGGCGGCCGATTTCTTCATCCAGGCGATCGGGCGGCACGACGCGGTTGACCAGGCCACATTGCCGGGCCGCGTCCGCGTCGATGAACTCGCCCGTGAACAGCATTTCAAATGCCTGTTTCTGACCGACATTGCGGGTCAATGGGACCGCCGGCGTCGCACAGAACAGCCCGATGTTGATTCCGGAAGTGGCAAAGCGGGCCGCAGTCGACGCAACCGCCAGGTCGCAGGAGGCAACCAGCTGGCAACCGCCGGCGGTGGCAACCCCGTGCACGCGTGCGATGACGGGTTGCGGGATGCTGCGAAGTTGCCCCATGAACTTGGCGCACTCGGCGAACAGCCATCGGTAGTAGTCCGGGCGGGGATTGTCCTGAATCTGGCGCAGGTCGTGCCCAGCGCAAAACGCCTTGCCCGCGCCGCCGATCACCAGCACCCGCACGCAGGCGTCGACAGCGACCTCGGCAAGCGCCTGACGCAGGGCGGCAAGCATTTCCTCCGAGAGAGCGTTGAATTGCAGCGGCCGATTCAGCGTCAGATGCAAAACGCCATCGACCTGCTGACGCGTGAGCAGGGCTGCGCTGACCGGCGGGGAATCTGCGATGCTGGCGTTCATGGTGTCTCCGTGTCCGGCGGTGATGGGGGGTGGCTTGGCAAATCCGCAGCAGCACGCACGGCAATCACAGCTGGGCCAGCACACGAACATGGGTGGCCACGCTGCGCCCGAGCGCGCTCAAGTTATAGCCGCCCTCCAGAGAACTTACGATGCGGCCCTGGCTGTGCTGCCGCGCGACCTGCATCAAGCGTTCAGTGATGTACGCGTAGTCGGCCTCAACCAGGCTCATCTGCCCGATTTCGTCCTCGCGATGCGCATCGAATCCGGCCGAGACAAAAATCATTTGGGGGCGGAACTTCTCCAATCGCGGAATCCATATCTCATCGACCACCGCGCGCACGCGCGCCCCGTTGGATCCAGCAGGTAACGGCACGTTGACCATGTTTTCCATTGGATTCTCGGTGCCAGAGTACGGGTAGAAGGGATGCTGGAAAAAACTTGTCATCAGGACGCGCTCATTGCCATGGTCGATTGCCGCGAGTATCTCTTCCGTGCCATTGCCGTGATGCACATCGAAATCGACCACCGCGACCCGTTCCATGCCGTGCACCTCGAGCGCGTGCATTACGCCGATAGCAATGTTGTTCAGGAGGCAAAAACCCATGCCGGCGCCCGGACGTGCATGGTGGCCGGGCGGTCGGACGGCGCAGAACGCGTTGCTCAAAGACCCCGCGACCACCTGATCGGTGGCCTCCAGCACCGCTCCCGCGGCGTGCAGTGCAGCATTCCAGGAACTCGGGCACAGCAGTGTGTCAGGATCAAGCGCGTAATATCCACTCGTCGGGGTTTTGCGTTGCAACATCCTTATGAATGCCGGATCATGGGCTCGGGCAAGTGCGGCAATCGGCGCTTGCGGCGCCTCGACGTATTCCAGGTGCGGTGCAAGTCCGGAGATGATCAGGCGATCCTGGATCGCTGCGAGACGCGCGGGACACTCTGGGTGCCAGCTTCCCATTTCGTGCGCCGCGCAAGCGCCGTGCGACAACAACCCCGTATTCAAGACTCTTTCCCCTTCCCGAAATCCATTTGCCAATGTTAGAGAAATTCCAGGCTTGTGCGGCACGCATAGCGACCGTAATTGTCGGCAAGGATCTTCAGATCCGCCAAAGTTTGACCTGCCTGCTCGCCGGCGGACACCTCTTGATCGAGGATGCCCCCGGTGTCGGCAAGACGACCTTGGCACATGCGATCGCGATTTCCCTCGGCTTGCCGTTTCGCCGAATCCAGTTCACCAGCGATCTGCTGCCGTCGGACGTCATCGGAGTCTCCGTATACGAGCGCACGAGCGCGCAGTTTGCTTTCCATCCAGGACCGATCTTCTCCGAGGTCCTGCTGGCCGACGAGATCAATCGCGCCAGTCCCAAGACGCAAAGCGCGCTTCTCGAGGCCATGGAGGAGAGCCAAGTGTCCATTGACGGCATGGCGCGCCCGCTACCGCAGCCGTTCTTCGTCATTGCCACCCAGAATCCCCTGCACCAGATCGGTACGTTTCCGCTCCCCGAATCGCAGCTGGATCGGTTCCTGATGTGCATATCCTTGGGCTACCCGGATCACGCCGCAGAGCGCGCTCTGCTTGCCGGTGAGTCACGCCGCGACATGCTCAAATCCATGCCGGCACTGTCGCGTGCCTCCGAGCTGCTGGCGGCGCAGGAGGAGGTGAAGAAGGTCTATTGTTCCGATGCCCTCCTGGACTATGTGCAGGCGCTGCTGGCACACTCGCGAAGTTCGGGAACCTATGTTGACGGCCTAAGTCCGCGGGCGGGCCTGGCGCTGCTGGCTGCGGCGCGCGCCTGGGCCTGGCTGGACCGACGCGACCACGTCATTCCGGAGGACGTGCAGAATATCGTTCCGAGCGTCGTGGGTCACCGCTTGCGCGCGGCAACGCGCGACGGCAGCCGCGCGCTGCACGGCCGCGAACTGTCGACCCATCTGTTGCAATCGGTGGCGGTACCGTGAATCGAATGCAACGGGGGCAATCCACGTGAGCGCGTTTCTCCATGCCTTGCGGCCGAGCTTGGAAGCGTGGCTGTTGCGGCGCCACGGCGAGCCCCTTGGCGACCTCACACTCGAACGGCATCGTATCTTCATTCTTCCCACGCGTGCCGGCTTCGGTTTGGCTGTCGTGGCGCTGACCGTATGGTACGGCTCGCTGAATTTCAACCTGCAATTGGGCTACCTGCTCGCCTTTTCGATTTTGAGCATTGCTCTTATCAGCATGTACCAGACCCACCGCAATCTCGTGCAGCTTTCGGTCCGCGAACAACGCGCCGCTCCGGTACACGCAGGAGAGATCGCGGATTTCGATTTTGTCATCGACAACCCGACGGCCGAGCCGCGTTTTGCAATCAATCTGGCCTTTGTCCTGCCGACACGCCGCCGGTCGGGTCCCCGGCATCCGCGCGAGCAGCCAATGCAGGGGGCATGGGTCGATATCGCAGCCTCCAGCAGCGCGCGTGTCAGCATCGGCCTGCCGACGCGCCGGCGAGGCCAGCGCCTTTGTCCGCGGGTGCGCATTTCCACGCGCTTCCCGTTCGGGCTGTGGGAAGCATGGGCGTACGCTTCGCCGCAATTGGCAACCGTGGTGTACCCGGCGCCCGAAACGGACGCCCCGCCGCTGCCCTTGGGCAGCGGTGGCGACCGCGACATTGCCAATGGCGTAATCGCCGGCAATGACGACTTTGCCGGAGTGCGGCCCTATCGCCCGGGCGATCCGCTCCGTTCGGTCGCATGGCGCCTGGCCGCACGCAGTGACGAGCTCTCCGTGAAGCTTTTCGAATCCAGTGCGGGAGAGGAAACCGTGCTCGACTACGACAGCCTCCCATCATCCCTGTCTGTGGAGCAGCACATCGCCCGCCTTACGCGCTGGGTACTCGTGGCCGAGGCCGCCGGCCTGCGCTACAGCCTTAACCTGCCCGGAAGCCACGTTGCCACGGCGAGCGGACCAACGCAACGCGCGCGCTGCCTCGAGGCCCTTGCGCTGTTTCCGGCATAGACATGGCTAGCGCCGCAGCACATGCGCAGGGGCAAGCGTCTCGCGCGCAGGCCTACACGCGGCGCGTGCGCGCCTGGCTGCAGCCGCAGGTCTCCACCGGCGCACGCGAACAGCGTGATCAGGCCGTACTGCTGCTCGCGGTCGCGGTCGTTGTCGTTCCGCATTTCGAACATCTGCCGCTGTGGTCGATCGTCGCCCTAGGTTCAATGTGGATTTGGCGGGCGTGGCTGACGCAAACGCTCAAGCCGGCCCCCGGGCGGATCGTGATGTTCGTCCTGCTGGTGCTTGGCACCGGCGCGGTATGGCTGGAACACAGCACGATCTTCGGCCGAAATGCCAGCATCAATCTCCTGCTCATTCTGATCGGCCTGAAAGTTCTCGAGATGCGGGCGCATCGTGATGTACTGGTCATCGTTTTTCTTTCCTTGTTCGTGCTCCAGACCCAGTTTCTCTTTGATCAGAGCCTGTTCTCGGCCGCCATCATGGCGATATCCGTCGCCATGCTGTTCTTCGTCCTGCTCAGCGCGAACTTGCGCGAGGGGGACATCTCGTTCACGGGCAAGCTACGCTATCTCGCGCGAGTATTTCTCCTTGCTCTGCCGCTTACGCTTGCCCTGTTCTTCCTGTTTCCGCGCATCTCCGCACCGTATTGGCATTCGGGCGGATCCGAGACGCAGGCGGGGACGGGGCTGTCCGACGCGATGGCGCCGGGATCCATCAGCGAATTGCTACGCAACGATGCGGTCGCCCTGCGCGCCGTTTTCGATCAGCGCGTCCCGCAACAGCGGAACCTGTATTGGCGCGGACCCGTGTTTGGATACTTCGACGGACGGACCTGGTCGCCGCTGCAGCTCTCACGCCCGGGCGCGACCTACGCGGTCGACGTACGCTTCGACCCAGCAAGCAACGTCGATTACACGGTGACCCTGGAGCCAACACAGCGGCGTGGACTTATCGCGCTGGAGTTTGCCGCGGCGATCGATGACGTGCCCACGGCCCAGTCGCGTCTGACACCGACCCTCGAACTGCAGACGGCAGCGCCGGTGTCGAGCCGCCTGCGCTATCGTGTCCGTAGCTATACCTCGTTTGTAGCCGGGCCGGCCAACGACGATGGTTCGCTGAAGCTATGGCTGCAACTTCCGGAGCGATATAACCCGCAGACCCTGCAGTGGGCCGCCGAACTCAAGACCCGTATCGAGTTGCTGGCAAACCATTCCAAGGCGGAAGCTGCCACGCCAATTGACCGCCGGCTGGTCGACGCGGTCCTGGCCCACTTCCGGCAGGAGCCATTTCGCTACAGCATCAATGCGCCGCTGTTGGGACATGACTCGGTTGATGAATTTCTTTTCGACACGCGCGCCGGCTACTGCGAACATTACGCATCGTCCTTTGTCGTGCTGATGCGCGCCATGGGCATTCCAGCGCGCATCGTGACGGGTTACCAGGGCGGAGAGGTCAACCCGGTCGATGGCTATCTGACCGTGCGCCAGTCCGACGCGCACGCCTGGGCCGAAGTCTGGCTGGAAAATCGCGGATGGGTGCGGGTTGATCCGACCGCTGCCGTTGCTCCCGAACGCGTTGAGCACACCCTGCGCGAGCGCCGCTTGGAAGGACTGGCGGGGCCGCAGGAGGGCTGGTCCTGGCTCGGCGAGTGGCGCTTTAACCGAGAAGCGGTCGAGAACGCCTGGAACCAGTGGTTCCTCTCGTACTCGATGGATCGCCAGCGCGCGCTGATGTCCTGGATCGGACTGGATCCGAGCGTGGCGAATATTTCTGCGGTAGCGATCGCCGTCTTCAGCACTTTACTGCTGATACTGGCGATCGTTTCCATGCGGCGCCGCAATCCTCGCGAACCACTCGCGGAGCTGGTATTTCAGTTGCGCATCAAGTTGGCTCGTGTGGGTGTGGAGATTCCCCCCAACATCGGACTGCAGGGCATGGAACAGCGCCTGGCCAAGGAGCTCGATCCGAGCTGTCTACCGGAAGCGCGCCGCCTCCTGGCCGGTATCGAAGCAGCGCGATACGCCCGCCCCACTACGCAGGGCAAGCCTGTCAACGTCGGCACACTGCGAATGCAGCTGCGCCTTTGGCGTCCGATCCGCGCGAGTCCATAGCCAGAGCGCGGCGCGCCATCGCGGCCTGCGCGCAGCTGGCCTCCCGTGTCCTGTCACGGGGCTGCCGTGACGATTTCAAGTGAAAGCTGTCCCACCCCGTCCACGCCGCCGTTCAGTACGTCACCTGGCAAAACCGCTGCCACGCCCGCCGGCGTACCCGAAAAGATCAAATCACCCGGCGCCAGGACGAAGTAGCGGGACAGATGCTCGATGATCTGGTCCACGCTCCAGATCATCTTCGCGATGTCGCTGTCCTGCCGCCGTTGTCCGTTCACATCGAGCCAGATTCGCCCGCTGGCTAGGGCTCCGGTAAGGTGAATCGGCCGAATCGCTGAGATCGGAGCGGACCGGTCAAACGACTTGCCGATCTCCCAGGGCCGCCCCTGCGCCTTCATCGCTGCCTGCAGATCCCGGCGCGTGAGGTCGAGTCCGACTGCGTAGCCCCAGACCAGTTCCGCCGCCTTTTCCTCCGGAACGATCGAACCGTGGCGTCCGATCGCCACAACCAGCTCCACCTCGTACTGCAGATCGGAGGTTGCCCCCGGATAGGGCAATTTCCCGGTCATGCCCTCGGATATTACGAACGCCGCGTCCGGCGGCTTGGCGAAGAAGAACGGCTGTTCGCGCTCCGAGTGTCCCATTTCGCGCGCGTGCTCCGCATAATTGCGGCCGACGCAATAAATTCGGTGCACCGGGAAAAGATCGGTGCTTCCCACGACCGGCACCACGGCCTGGCCGGGCGCCGCAAAAACATAGGCCATTCGCTTCCCCACTCGTGGGCCCCATTTTACGCATGCGCCACACTGGCGCAGGTCGAGCTGGTTCGCGTACAGTTCCGCCATGTCTGCACGCGATCAATCGTCCCCCCACTGGAACGACCCCGGCGCCGCCAAGGGCGGGATGCATCCGGACCTGCACGCCGATGCTAGCAGCCGTTCGCTGCGAACCCCGTCGATCTCGTGCGTGGTGCCGGCCTTCAACGAGGCGCAGAACCTGCCGCGCCTGCTGCCGGTCTTGATCGACCAGCTCCGATTGCTGACCAATAGCTGGGAGATCGTGATCATCGACGACGGCAGCAGCGACACAACCCTGGCGACCTTGCAGCCATGGCTGAACGGGCCCGGAGTGGTCTGCCTGGCGCTGTCGCGCAACTTTGGCAAGGAGGCGGCGCTGGGTGCGGGCTTGGATCACGCGCGCGGGGATGTCGTGATCACGCTGGACGCAGATCTGCAGCACCCGGTCGAATTGCTGGCGCCGATGCTCACCAGTTGGCGCGAGGGATCGGACATGGTGTACGCGGTACGCGCCGACCGCAGCGCCGAATCTGCGCTCAAGCGATTCGGCGCCCGGGTGTTCTACTCCCTGATGCGGTTCGGCTCATCGATCGAAATCCCCCCACATGCGGGCGACTTCCGCCTCATGGATCGTTGCGTCGTCGACGCCTTGTGCGCCCTGCCGGAGCGCACACGATTCATGAAGGGCCTTTATGCCTGGGTGGGCTATCGCTCCAGCGCGATCGAGTTCACGCCTCCGCCGCGCCTTGCCGGAAACAGCGGGTTCGGAGTTCGGGCGCTTTTTTCCCTTGCAGCATCCGGAATCACGGCGTTCTCCAACCTGCCCCTGCGTCTGGCGAGCGCGCTGGGGTTTGTACTGGCATTCATCGCAATCGCCTACGGCATGTGGGTCATGATCGACCATTTCATCAACGGCGGCGATGTCGCCGGCTGGGCCACGATCGTTGTCGGTTTGATGTTTTTTAGCGGCGTACAACTATTGTTCATCGGCGTTCTGGGCGAGTACCTCGGCCGGGTGTACGAAGAAGTAAAGCTGCGGCCGCGGTACATCGTGGCGCGGCGCCTCGGAAGCAGCCAGATCGACATGCCGCCACCGTCGCTCTCCGCGCAGCCACGGTGATCGGCACGGAGCCAATTGCGCAGCGCCGGAGCACGCGTCGTTGGATCGTATGCGCCGACGATTTCGCCATCGACTCGGGCGCAGTCGACGGTATCGTGGACCTGATAGCGCGCGGTCACATTACGGCAACCAGTGCCCTGGTCGGTTCCCCACTTTGGCGCGCGGCCGCCGGGATGCTGCCAACGGGCGTCGGCCGCAGCGCCGGCATGGCCCCGCGGCGCGCCGATATCGGTCTGCACTTGAACCTGACGCACGCGTTCGCGGCCCAAGCGACGGCGGTTTGGCCGTTGGGCGAGTTGATCCTGCGCTGCGCCTTGGGCGCCATTTCGCGCGCCGCGCTGCGCGCCGCCATCGAGCACCAACTCGACGCCTTCGAGAACGAAATGGGACGGCGCCCGGATTATGTCGATGGCCACCAGCACGTGCACCAGTTTGCCGTTGTGCGCGAAGAATTGATCGCAGCCTTGCTGCGCCGGTACCCGAGCGACCCGCCTTGGTTGCGCAGCACGCGCCCCCCCTCGACCGTGCGCGATTTCAAGGCCCGCGGCATCGCCGCACTGGGTGACCGTCGACTGCGCGATCTTGCGGCGGCCGCACACCTTCGCACCAGTGCCTATCTGGTCGGCGTCTACGATTTTCGTGCGGACCGCGAGTCGTATTGGCATCGGCTCTCGCACTGGGTCCGAGGCGGCCCCGACGGAACGGTCCTGATGTGTCATCCCTCCCTGCGCACGGAGCCCGGCGATGCGATCGCGGCGGCCCGAGCGATGGAATATGCTGCGCTTGGCAGCGAGGATTTCCGCACGGTCTTGGCGAACGCGGACATCGCACTCACGACGGGAGGCGCTCTTTTAACGGAAAGCAGTCTTCCCGCGACAAACGCCGCCTGAGCGCGCCGGGTGTTCATCAGGCATTGCGAACCAGGCCCCTGCCCGGCGCTCACGAAGCGTTCTGCCACGTCGTTGCGCCGGTATCGATGCGCGCCAGCCCTCGCTGCAGCCACTCGCCCGTGATGGCCGGGGCGAACCATGGGAACAGCCCGAGCTCCTTGCGGCGAAGCAGAGAATTTTCCGGATCTAGCGCAAAGTGACGGAACACCGGTCCCAGTCCCTGGATCTGCGGATCACAGGACAAGATCCATTCCTCAGCGGCCGAGTCATTCGGCGCGAGCTTGCGCACGTAGCCCAGGGCCTCGAGTTCCGTAAGCAGGAAGGCAAGATCCTCCTCGTCGGTACGCAGCGCGCGGGCCAAATCGGCCGCCGCGATCGCGCGCAGCGGCCCATTGCCGCGCGCATCGAACAGCAGTTTGATGAGCGCGATCGCCGTGATTGCCTGATTTCCGGCACGCTTGGAGTCGGAAAAACGCGTCATGTGAAGTTGTGGCAACGTCGCGGCGATTGCGGCACCGAACAGGAAGGTCAGCCAGGAAAGATAGATCCAAACGAGGAAGATCGGGACCGCGGCAAACGCGCCATAGATCGAGAGCACGCTGCCGTGGATGACATAGGCGGCAAAGCCACGACTCATCAGTTCTCCGGTGATTGCCGTAACCACCCCGCCCGTGACCGCATGGCGCCATGCAACCCGGCGATTGGGCACCAACGCATAGACCGCGCTGTAGGCTGCGGCCGCAATCAGCGGCGACACCAGCGCGAAGAACTGCCGGGCGCCGGTGCCCCAGTGGCTGATGCGAGTGTCGGACATCGAGACCACGTACGACGTGAGACTCAGGCTCACCCCGAGGAGCACCGGGCCGACGGACAATACCGCCCAGTACACGAGCAGCCGCTGGCCCAGGGGCCGGCGTCGATGCACCTGCCAGATGTCGTTAAGAATATGGTCGACGGTCAGAATCATGGAAAGTGCCGCGACCACGAGAAAGGCCAGGCCCCCCGCGCCGACCGCGGCCGCCTTCGCGGCAAAGTCTGCCAAGTACCGAAGAATCGTCTGGGCGTACGGGTCGGGCAACAGCCCCTTGGGCAAATCGCGCTCCAGAGATTGCCGAAATTCCGTGAACAGCGGAAATGCCGTCAAGATCGCAAGGATCACTGCCAACAACGGCACCAGCGCCAACACGGAAGAAAACGTCAGGCTGCCGGCAACCTGCGCCAGTTGCGCCTGGCGAGCCTTGTGGACTGCGAATTCAAACACCTCCCGGGCATGTACGAGCTTCGGCCCCAGGCCCGCCGGCACGTCGGCAGGCAGTATCGTGGCTGGGGCAAAATCGTGTATGGCCGGTTCCAATTTTTTTGCACACATGCGGTTCCTGTAATGACGGCGATGGCCGACGAATCGAGCAGCAGGTCGCGGGCTCGTGGCCGGATTATCCTATCGGTGCGGTCCGGACCCGGTTTTCGCGCCGCGACGGGCCCGGATTCGATGGGCGACCTGCGCAAGTCCGGCCCGCGCGGATTCACAAATGGATGCAGGTTGCGCAATACCTTACCCTGCGGTCAACGAGATCATGAACTGGATCGATGAGTTGCGGCGGCTGGTTGGGGCCCAGGGCGTACTTGACCAGACGCAGGACCTGGCTCCCTTCCTGACCGACTGGCGTGGCCGCTACACCGGTCGTGCAGCCGCCGTCGTGCAACCCGGGTCGACACAGCAGACCGCCCAGGTCGTGCAGTTGTGCGCAAGCCGGGGAATACCGATCGTGCCCCAGGGCGGCAATACCGGACTGGTCGGTGGAGCGACGCCCGATACCACGGGAAATGCGGTGGTGCTCAGCACGCGGCGGCTAAATCGCGTGCGCCAGGTCGACACCGCCAACGACACCATCACCGTCGAGGCCGGTTGCCTGCTCCAGCATGTCCAGGAGGCGGCGCTCGCGCAGCATCGGCTCTTTCCCTTGAGCCTGGCGTCGCAAGGCAGCTGCACCATCGGTGGAAACCTGGCGACCAACGCCGGCGGGACCCAGGTGCTGCGCTACGGTAATGCACGCGATCTTGCGCTGGGCCTGGAAGTGGTGCTGGCCAATGGTGCCATCTGGGACGGCTTGCGCGGGCTGCGCAAGGATAATTCCGGCTACGACCTTAAGCAGGTGTTCATCGGCTCCGAAGGAACCCTCGGAGTAATAACCGCAGCCACGGTAAAGCTGTTTCCGATTCCACGCGCGCGCGTGGTTTGCCTGGCCGCCTTGCCCCACCTGGCGGCGGCCATTTTGCTGCTGCAGCGTGCACGCGCGGCGGCCGGTCCGGCGCTGACCGCCTTTGAACTGATGTCGGGGGTTTGCGTGCGGCTGGTCGATCGTGTCCTGGCGCAGCAACGACCGCCCTTTGGACGGGAGTACCCGTGGCTCGCGCTGCTCGAGTGGTCGGATCACGAGGATGAAACGCACGCGGCAGGGCAATGCGAGCACCTCTGCGCGGCTGCGATCCAGGCGGGCGACGCGCTCGATGCCGTCGTCTCCCACTCCCTGAGCGATTGCGCGTCCCTATGGCGCCTGCGCGAGTGGATCCCCGAGGCCCAGGCGCGCAGCGGCGGGAACGTCAAACACGACATTTCGCTGCCGCTCCTGTCGATGGATCCCTTTGTAACGGAAACCGAGGCGGCCCTGTCCGAGCTTTGCCCGGAGTTGCAGGTACTGGTCTTCGGCCACCTGGGCGACGGAAACCTGCATTTTAATGTCGGAACCCGTGAAGGCAGCCCGATTTCCGTGGCATTCGAGCGTGAGCCGGAAATCAACGACATCGTGTATTCGGCCGTCGTGCGCCACGGCGGTTCGATCAGCGCCGAACACGGGCTGGGGCAGCTGCGCCGGGACCTGGCCCAGCGCGTAAAGCAACCCCTGGAACGGGAAATGATGCAAGGCATCAAGCGCGCCTTCGATCCGCAGGGCCTGATGAACCCGGGTAAGGTCATCTGAAAGTTGGAAGTAGTTCCGTAACCGCGCCGGTACAAGTACTATGGCGAAGTTACGGCAGGGACCATGGTCGGTCCAGGAGCAACAATGGCAGCACGCGGACGAGTTGGCATAGCGCTAACGGTGATTCTTACGGGCCTCGCCACCTTGGTGGCAAAGGACTCGGCTGCACTGGGAGATGTTCGCCGCTGCGAGGCCGCTGATGGACAGATTACCTACTCCAACGAACCATGCCCAACCGGGACTGCCAAGGAACGGGCGGTAGAAGATCGGCCCGCGGTTGTGGTCCCGCACAATGCTGCCAGCGAAAAGGCCGTTCGAAGCGGAAAGGTAACCGGCACCTTGCAATCCACTGGCCAAGCCGACGCGAAGAGCCCGGAAAATGCGCAGGAACAGAAAAAAGCGCTCGTGGCCCGCTGCGATGATCTCGTGCGCCGGATCGAATACGGCCAGCAGGACTTGCTTAGCGCCGCTGCCGCTGAACGTGCCTCCATCGAACTAGGCGTGCGCCGGCTCCAAGAGGAGCACCAGGCCAGCTGCGTCATGCATTAGCCAAAGGTTCCACCGCGAGATCGCAGGCGCTTGCGTCCTGCGTCGCGGCGCCGGTGTCCTTTGCGTATTCCCCTTGCGCGATTTTGACCGCTGCCGCACGCAGTGCGTCAACGCCGTGGCGGGCGACAAAAAGCGGATCGGACAAGTTCCGCCGCCATGCGCGCGCGCCGCGACAGCCGTGGAACAGGCCGAGCGTGTGGCGGATCACCGCCCACGGTGCGACGCCACGCGCCACCGCAAGCTCCAGGTACCGTGAGGCAGGTTCCACCAGGTCGGCAGGTTCTGCCACTGGTCCAGCGCTGCCGAAAAGTGCTTGCTCCAGACCGACCAGAACATAGGGTTGCTGATAGGCTAGCCGCCCCAGCATGATGCCGTCCACCCCCGCCATGGCGCTGGCGGCCTGTGCCAGGGTGGTCAAACCGCCATTCAGCACTACGGTGGCGTCCGGGAAATCGCGCTTCATGGCCCGGACCACCTCGTATCGCAGCGGCGGCACGTCCCGGTTTTCCTTGGGGCTCAATCCACGCAGCCAGGCGTTGCGTGCGTGCACCAGGAACACCCGGCACCCAGCATCGAAGCTGTGGCCGACGAAGTCCCGGACAAAGCCGTAGTCCTCGTCGCGATCAATGCCGATGCGATGCTTGATGGTCACGGGAATCGACACCGCATCGCTCAATGCGCGCACGCAATCGGCCACCAGGCGCGGTTCGGCCATAAGACAGACTCCGAACGAGCCGCGCTGGACGCGCTCGGACGGACAACCGCAGTTGAGATTGATTTCGTCGTAGCCCCACGACTGGCCCAGACGCGCACAGCGCGCAAGTTCGCCGGGATCGGATCCGCCCAATTGCAAGGCGAGCGGGTGTTCGGCTGCATCAAAGTCGAGGTGATGCGCGATATCGCCATGCAGCAGCGCACCGGTGGTCACCATTTCGCTGTACAGCCGCGCATGCGGACTCAGCAGTCGGTGAAAGCTGCGGCAGTGCCGATCGGTCCAGTCGAGCATGGGGGCGACGCATAGCCTCCACGAGTTCAACTGTGTCAGATCCCCTCTCAAATCATTCATTTCGTATCACTCAATTTCCCGTTGCATCATGCTTGTTGCTGGTACCCGTGATACTAGGGCGATTCAAAATGGCGTCCTTAGTGCCACGCAAGGGACGCACATGAGCCCCGGTCCGCAACGGCGGACAAACGCAGTGCGCAACGTTCGGCAGCGTGCGCGAGGCCAAGTGACGGGCGCGGCGCAAGGAACACCGCTTAGCCCAGATCGGGCCACCGGCGGCGTTCCAGATAAGGATATAACGATAGCCGGTTTGCTCGTCCGTTTCAGGCTCGAAATGCCGGCCATCAAGGCGGGCTGGGCGCACGAAATCTGCTGACTGGAAACGCCTGCGCAAGGATTTCGGCGTGCGCCGCGCCGCCACGATTACTACAGAACAAATTTTCAGCCGTTTCATGCGCCGGCACTGCGACGGATTCGTGGTGCTTGCGGCGCGCCTCGGGTACCTGTACGAGGTTTCCAAACGCTGATCAACACGCCGAACAAGGCTGGCGCTGACCATGCGTGGTTCCATGGTGGTCAATCGCAAAACGAAAACTCAGATCGCTCAGTTACCGATCGATGGTTCGCGTCGCGTGATTACCGTCTGGATGGCGCGCCGATATTCGGCGGCTCCTGGCCGCGCCTTTTGCACCGAATTGGCAACGTTCCACGCCTGGAGTTCGTTGGTCGGGTTCGTTCGGTGATCGGCGAGGTGCTCCATGACATGCACAGGTCCGATCTGGGCCAGCGCTAACAAGGTAAGCAGGCCGTGGTCTGCAAGCGCCTCGATCGATGCTAGCTGCTTGCCGGACTCGCACCCGATATTCGGCTCAAGAAAAACCGGTTGGACGAGCTAACGAATCAAGGCGCCGATCAAGCGTGTGCGCGCTTGGTAAAGCAGCACAGATGCTGCCGCGACCCAAGGTAACTCCCTCATGATGCCCGCAAGGTGGAAACGAAAGCATCGATCGCCCAGCATTGCTAATAGGTGCAGGAGGATGCGGCCCGGGCGAAAGCGGCTGTGCGAACAGATGAGTTCCCTCGTCGGACCATCGCATTTTGCGGTTCTTCGCAAACTGCATGCCAACTAGCTAGGCGGCCGCGGATTCGGTCATTCGAATCGAGGCAACAGAACGCATCGCGCAGATTCCACCACAGTGTTGAGTAGCGGTCCTCGGGAGGAAGCCCGAACGCGTCATGGATCTCGCCCAGCGTCGCCACCGCCTTTCTTGCCTTGCCGTATCAAACCAGCCACTTGGCCGAGGCGACCTGTGCGGCCACCGGGAGCGAGCAAATCCTGATGCTGCCGTGCCAACAGTTCGATCTCTCGAAACTTCGTCGCGACGTGAATGCTGCCGCCACGATCTGTTCGAGAGGCCGGCGGCGGTTCGGACCAACTTCCGGGTGCCATCCGTGCCGGGATTTGCGGGTTTGATCAGGCAACGGCCGCCGTGGTGGCTGCTACATCAAATCCGTGGGCGTCGTTCGAACCTGTGCGGTCGACGTTCCCGGTGCTCGAGCACAACGTTTCGATGCGCGTTTGCAACGTAACCATCGACCGGCCGGCGGCCAGCGCCGGACTTATTGCTTTTCGGTCGGGATCGGTGTTCCGATTCCGTTGGCGCAATAGTGCGCGCTGCCCGGCCGCTCGGCTAGTGACAAAAGACATGTCGGGCGCGCCGAGCCAATACCGAAGCGAGCTGCGTCAAGACAGGTCGGCCGCCGCCCTGCAACGAGACGGTCGGCCACGCTTGGCCCTCCCCACGGCGCGCGATCTTTGTACGTACGGCCCAGGTCATGAGCTAAGAGGAGTCCGCCGAGCCGGCAACGGCGCACCTTCTGGAATGCCTGCAGTGACGTTCGACACTTACACAGATTGCCGGCACCAGACACACTTCGCACCATAGTGAAACAAGGTTCCAACTACACAGAGGAAAACCATGATGCCCTCAATTCTCAAACGCCTCGCAAACCATGTACCGCACCATGGCTTCCCCGAACTTCTGCCGCGGATGCTCGCACTGGCATCGCTCGCCGTCTCTTCGCAAATGCTCACCCTATCCCGATTCCGCCATGGCCGCATCCTTCTGCACCTCGTAGCGATGCTGGGCGATCGATGCATTCGCTTCCACGTCGCAGGTGTCGTACGGGAGCTGCCTTGGGTTGCGGAGGCACCTACGCTGATTTTGCAAGCGCGCACCCGCTTGATGAGTGCCTTGGTGCATTAGCTCGTCCAGCCGGCGGACATAATCTCGGGTTGAATGTCGGGCGCAATTCGATCAAGCTCGGGTCCTGCTTCACGGCATCATCGACGTCAAAGCCAGGATTTTCATAAAGGCGCGTGTGCGGCCATTGCCTTTCCATACTTCTTTGGATTCATCGTCTCCCGGTCTCGACAGCCTTGCCAAATGAACGGATCGCTTGCGCTCGACACTATGCCGCGCCCTCAACTTTGAAAAACATGATTCCGATCTTTCTCTGCGCGACTTCGTGTCCCGGATCGGCTGCCCTGCGGGTCCGGATCAACGCTTGTGCGGCGGCAACCTTGCGCACCTGTATCTGGACGGCAGCGAGATGCTTGCGCAGAAAATTCCGCTCCAGCCTCAGATCGTCGGGCAGCCCAAGCGCCAATTCGTAGACACGGACGGCGCGCAACAGGGCCGCATTGCCCTGGCCGTTGATCTCCCCGTCGTAGACGCTCTGCATCTTCATCTGCAGCTGCGGATAGCCCATCAAGCGCGTGGTGTTGCGCGCATCCGCGGCCATCGCCTCCCACCAGTCGTTGATTTCGCTGCTGACCACGGGATCCTGGTCGGAAGCGCCCATACAGATCCAGTACGGCAGCTTCAGCATCCGACCATACAGCTCGCTAGCTTGAGTTCCTGCATGTCGATCTTCGCGCATTGCTTGTCGTCGAGGACGAAGATTTCGGCACTCGCCCGGTGCTCGCCGGCGCGGCACACCGGCGCGGCTGCGATCTGCGTCAGCGAGACCAGGGTCGCTGGGCAGTGAAGTTTCCGCATCGCAGTTCTCCTCACCAGGCCTTGGTGGTGCAGGGCGGCATGCCGCTTTGCGTTTCGATCAAGCGGCGGCCCGATGATCCGGGCGCGCCGCACATGGCACTGATTAGTTCACGCTGCCGATATCCAGGGACTGGTAGGAACCGTTGCTCGACTGCGTCTGGTTCACGTCGTGAATCGAGACGTTCGACGTGTCGTTGCCCGCGTTGCCAACGCGCAGATACTGCCCGCTGTTGTTGCCGGACGAGGTCTGGTTCACGTCGTGCATACTGACGTTGCTGGTTCCCGAGCCCCACACGGTGCCGACATACCAAGAGACCCTCCTCATCTTCGACGCGTCAGCGAGTTTCTTGCGGACCACAGTGGTCGGTCCGGGCGAATACGTTTACGAACCTTCGGGCAATGTGGACTGGTGGCGGGCCAACGCGGCATCGCAACGCGCAGAACTCGAGCGGTATCGCCAGATGCAGCGCGTCGCGCGGCCGGACCTCGTCGGCTGACCGAGTCGAATATGAAGCGTTCCTTGGACGGCGTGCCCGGCAGGATTTGCTTCTCGAAGGCGCGAACACGGCCTCGGCGGCACCGGCCGATGCTGCGTATTTCGACTCGCTCCGTAAGCGCCTTCGCCGAAGCTGCCGGGTTTGAAGGCCAGACCGGTCATCCCGCGCGTACTGGCACACCGGGACGTCGATGATGCCATCCATCGGGTACCACCTGAAAGAGGGCGCTAAAAGGCAGTGCTCGGCTTTATCGATGAACTCGAGAAGGCATACGCGCATCGGTCGACATGCCGCCACGGGATCGCCGCGCTACGCGCACGAAGCGGGAGTTCCCGGCTTGCGCTCCTGGTCGCTGTTGCGATATCCATGCATGGTCTTCTACGTGGAGCGCGCTGACCACACCAACCTCTGGCGCGTATTGCACAGCCGTCGCGACATTCCCACCTGGATGATCGAGCCGTAACGCCGCGAACGAACGAACCGGACGACGACATGATCCTGTGAGGGGTTACGACCCCTCACCCCGGAGGACGCCGAGCCTTCGCTTGCACTGGTCCTTGGCGGTGGAAACCCGGCGGATAGTCGACGATTCGGCCAGCGCGCGACGTGTCCGCGTCGGCAGCGACGGGCCGTACGTCAGTGCGCCCACCACCGGCGACCGACAGCATCGCCTGGTGATCCAGATCGTCGCTTTGCGGCAAGTCCTTGATCGTGATCAGGGCCATGGGAACCTCCTTGCTGGGAAGTATAGGCGATGTGCACCCTGAGGCGGAAGCGCGTGACCATGAAATGGACCACGGTCGCATGGAACTGCGCCCGCGGGGCGGTCGAAGTAAATTCGACAACGAGGATCGTGGCGATCCCCGTTGCCGATCGGGTGGAGTTGCCTTAGATCGCGAACGCGTTGCCGGCGACGCCGACGGCGACGGGCTGGTTCGTGAAGCTCGGGGCATTAAAGTTGAGCTGGTTCGGCGCAACCAGGGCGACCGCAGTGCTGCCGATGCCGCTGTTAGCGCTGAACGCGTAGGCGCTGCCGGAATTGTTCTGCTGAGCGGTGTCCTGGAAGCC
>Ga0209415_10000855_pt1 | contig 57722 bp, 55 predicted proteins | sample PeaSoiSIISIP2007_FD_187696 | JGI IMG/M metagenome (GOLD analysis project Ga0209415, IMG submission 187696) | Peat soil microbial communities from Weissenstadt, Germany - SII-SIP-2007 (SPAdes) (version 2) | ecosystem: Environmental > Terrestrial > Soil > Wetlands > Peat | place: Germany... | reverse complement strand
CGCTTCCTGCAAGAAAATTCGCGATGATAAGGGATCATGGAAACAGATGGAGTCATACATCAGCGAGCATTCCCAAGTCCAGTTCAGCCATGGACTTTGCCCTGACTGTGCAACGAAAACTCGGGAAGAATAACTCAGATTTGAACAGGATATGAATATTGTATGCAGACCTACTGAGGAATAATAGGTCGGAGGCTGTTCCCTTCTGCGAACGGCAAGTGCCATGTTATAAGTCTATGCAGCCCTCTTTCTCCGCACAGGAAGGAGGGCCATTTTTTTGGATGTCAGATGGCTTAACTGGCTGGCCTGATAAAATGCAATCAAACGACCTCGCGTTTTTCCTCAACGGGCCTTATTTGACTGGGCAAAGTTTCGGCAGACGAAAGGTGCGGTCAAGCTTCACCTGTTGTTGGACCATGAAGGATATCTTCCGGTCTTCGCCAGTATAGCCGAAGGGAATGTGCATGAAGTGAACATCGCTCATACGCTCGCGTTTCCCAAGGGTTTTATCCTGGCAATCGACCGAGGGTATGTGGACTATGAGCAGTTCGCTCTATGGACAGAGGCCGGAATCTTCTTTGTAACGAGAGAGAAGGATAATGCCACCTACCGGGTTGTCGAAAAACGAGAGGTCCTCAGTAACCGGAATATTATTAAAGACGAACTCATCGAGCTGACTGTCTACGAATCAATCAAGAAGTGCCCGCATACCTTGCGACGGGTAGAGGTCTGGGACGAAGAAAACGAGCGAATAATCGTTTTGTGGGCGAATCACCTCACCTTTGGCGCAACGACTATAGCGAGCATTTACAAGGACCGCTGGCAGATCGAGGTATTTTTCAAGACGATCAAGCAGAATCTGAAGATCAAGACGTTTGTGGGAACAAGCCGGAACGCCTTGTTGACCCAGATTTGGACAGCATTAATCGCGATCCTGGTGCTGAAATACCTAAAGTTTAGATCCACGCTTGGCTGGTCACTGTCGAATCTGGTTGCCATGCTCCGCTATAATCTCTTTACGTATCGAGATTTATGGACGTGGCTGGATAATCCGTTTGAAACACCGCCGATAGTACCGTCCGCGGAACAACTCGTGTTGAGTTACCGGTAATTGGACAGCAGAATGGAGAACCTGGATCGGGGAAAATGGATTTACCTGTCTAAAAGCATTGATTGGCAAGGGTCAGTCTCAGAAAATTAGGTTATCTTGGACAGCAATGATTTTATCTCTAAAAATTGGCTTTAAACAGGTGAAATCTCCGGAGCCCTGGGAGAGACAAAAAGAGGCACCGGAACAACTGCCCGGCGCCTCACTGACTGGAAAGCCGGTTGAACGCCGCTTGATGAACCTGGAACACAGGCCTCACCCTCTGCAAATGCTCCCCAAACGTCTGTTGCTACGCCGCCTGCCCAAACTTCTCTTTACTTTCGCCGTACGCTTTCTTGCCAACTTCCACGGCCTCCGTTATCGCTCCTTTGCCTGCCTTGTAGAGGTCCTTGCCCTTGTCAATGGCGGAAACAACCCGCTCCCGTGTGCTCGATGCGAACCGCTTCAGATCCTCCCTAGTCTCGCTTCCCGATTTCGGCGCCAGCAGGAGCGCAATGCCTGCCCCGATAATACCGCTCGCCATGATCGGCATCAGGAGTGAGCGCCCCTCGTCGTTCGTGAGTTCTAGGGGCTTTTCCTCCACATAGGCCTTCTTGCCGGCTTCCACGGCTTTGTTCACAAACACTCTGCTTTCTCCGTAGAGGTCCTTGCCTATATCAATGGCCTGTGAGAACCGGTCGGCGAACCGCTTCAGGTCTTTCCTGGTCTCGCTTCCCGATTGCGGCGCCAGCAAGAGCGCTAATCCGGCCCCTACGACACTGCCTGCCAGAACCGGCATCAGGATCGAGCCTTTCCTATCCGTTAGTTCTTCTTTCATGATCGTTACTCCTTTCTTCTGTCACTGTACTCAAAAAGGGCTACTTCACACTTTCACGCATGCTTTCAAACCTGCCATGTCTGGCCACCTTTCAAAACATATTCGTATCTAAAGTATACCACTCGTTCCAGGGGAACAGGAAAAAACGACAAGAAAACAAAAATAACAAGGAAATATCGACCGGTCTGGATCTTTTTACATACTATCGTTGTACTTATGCAGTCTCCGGATTTACGAACGAGTTGAAACGATGTATAATATTTCGTATCAGTTGCTGAGATGAGGTGACCCTTCTTGTTCCTGCGTAAAGGGGGGCCAGAGAGTGAAAAAGGTGTAGCGAAAAGGAGGTCAATCATGAATGCTAAACTGAGAACTTTTATCGCGATGTTCTCGATCACGATGATATTTTTCATCGCTGATCCTGTTGCGAACGCATTGACAAAAGCTGAGATTAATGTTGGCGTCAGAGCGACCCTGTCCCGATTCCAGAAGGATATTAAGGGAGGCTCCGCATATCTGAAGGCGGCGAAGGGCGTGCTGGTCATGCCACACATCACCAAAGCCGGCTTTGTTGTCGGCGGGTCGTATGGTCAGGGTTCTCTTCTAGTCGGTGGCAAAACCGTCCGGTACTATAACCTCATATCGGGTTCACTGGGATATCAGATCGGCGCCGAGCAGTACGACATGGTCATTATTTTTATGACCGACGATGCACTGAACAAATTCCGCAAAAGTGACGACTGGGAGGCGGGCGTGAACGCCGAAGTAACGCTTGTCGAAGCGGGGGCAACCGCGTCCGTCGAGACCCTCAAGAGTCAGAATCCCATTGCGGGGTTTGTCTTCGATCAGAAAGGTTTGATGGCTGGCGTATCTATCAAAGGGGCCAAGTTTACTCCGATTCGCCCGAAGTAAAACGCTTTTGAGGAAAGCATCACTCCATGTGCTGCCTCCCTCTCCCTCGGTATATTGAAATTATAGGAGGCAGCACTTCAGTATGTGTGTCAAACGGACGTTCATGAGGGAATGACCAGGTTTAGCAAAAAGTTTATATTGAATCATACAACTATGGTATTATTTGTTCGCGTGCGACCTTCTTCCTAGCGTTACGTATAGTGGGTGCGTGAAACGTTTATGATTATGATCACGGACTGGAAAAAAAGATATTCCACTACTTTTAAAATCGTTATTCAAAAGATGACAAACGAAAAATTTTCACCTTCGACCATAAAGAATGTTCTGCTCGTCGCATATTATTTCCCGCCGAATACTGCTGTCGGCGGAATAAGGATCGTTAACTGCGTTAAATATCTCCCTTCCTTTGATTGGAATCCCTATGTATTGACCATACACGAGCGCTACATCGAGGAGGTGGACCCCAGCAGGCTCAACTATATTGAGCCAGACAGGATCTTCAGAACGTGCAAAATATCCTCATTTGCATCATGGACATACCTAAAATTAAAAAAAGTCTACATAAGTATCGTTAAGAGAAATCCGGCCGCTTCGTACGGCGTGGCCACACATGATGCTGACGAGAAGAACGATTCTTCCAGACCGGAATCAGTATTTCAAAAACTCAAGCGCTTCATTGCATCCTTGCTCGTGCTGCCTGATGGGGAAAGAGGCTGGGTATTGCCCGCAGCATTGAGGGCGGTCAGGGAGATAAGGCGAAAAAATATTTCCTGCATAGTAACCTCCGGCCCTCCCCACTCGGCCCATTTAATAGGCTACCTGGTCGAAATGATCACGGGCGTGAAATGGGTTGTGGATTTTCGCGACCCTTGGGTAATCGATGGCTCTAAGCCGTTATTAGTTACAACCGATTCGTCGATGAAGCTCGATCGCTGGCTGGAAAAAAAAGTGATTCAAAAGGCGGATTTAATAATCGCGAACACGGAAAATCTTCAGAGCACCCTGAAGAAGGAACATAAAAATCAGCCTTCCCGCAAATTTTTATGTATCCCAAATGGCTTTGACAAAGGAATTTTCCAAAAGATGGACCATTTGAAGAAATATGATAAGTTCACCATAATCTACACGGGGACATTATATTACGGCAGAACTCCCGAGCCTGTTTTTCAAGCCCTGAAAGAGCTGATTCAGGACGGCGACATCAGTTCTCGGGACGTATGCGTGAAATTAGTGGGTCACTGCCAACAGGTGAACAGATATCCTACAGCAAAGATGATCGAGAACTATAACCTCGGCTCAGTCGCAGAAGTTTTAGAACCGGTTCCCTATGCTGAGGCATTGGCGATGGTCAAACAAAGTCATCTGGCACTGCTCCTGGCGATTGAACAGCCTCTTTCAATACCTGCCAAGGCTTATGAGTACATGGGGTCTGGCACCAGAATTTTGACCCTTACCGAAGCAGGCGCTACGGCGGATCTGATCCGCTCGACGGGTACCGGAGTGGTTTTCGATCCCTCAGACGTGGAAGGGATTAAGCATTTCATCTATAAGTCGATGAAAAACCGTGATTCACTCACACAGAATGATACTTCTCATGTTCTGAATAAATTCGATAGAAAGTTTCTTACCCAAAAGTTGGCCGATGAGCTCGATAGAATATGCACCCTATGATTATTATTGACGGAACGGCTAGCCTACGATAAGCGCGCGATCAAGAAAACATGCCTCATAGTTTCAAAGTCCGCCGCCCCGAGTGGGCGGAATGCCAGGGTCACTTCCAGGTGAACATCTGTCACAGCATTGACTGAGCTGAAACACGTCGTTCAGCAGACAGCGATCCTCTTTATGTCCACTGGCGGTGCGAAAACAGTACCTGTTTGGCATCGCCGGGGGCAAAAGAGCGCCGCTCCTCCCCACGCAAAGTCAGCATAGAAGCTGCAGCAGCATCTCTTTTGAATAACGTTCTTTTTAGTAACGCAGTCCTGAGCAATGTCGGCAAATTTACACTAGGTTTTATATAATACACTTTATTTTTGTGGATCTATTACGGCCAGTATGCAGCATACTAGCTCTGTCATTGGTTAAACACCCTGACTGGTAGTAGGGTAGGGGAGGAGTGTATGCATAATCGTATAGAATCGTTTGACCTGATTAGATCATTTGCCATCCTAACGGTTTTTTTTGACCATGCTATTATGAAAGATCCTCGCATTGATAATACTGTTGCCCACCTCGCTATTACAACTTTAAGTCCAGGTCTTACTATGTCACTTCTCGGATTTATCAGCGCCGCCCTCTTGTCGCCAACGATGCTGAATTATGGGCCATTTCTTATAAAAAGATTCACTAGGATTTATATTCCCCTCGCCTTGTGCCTCTCCGTCGTACTCTCGTTGTATGCATATATAGGTAAACAGCATCTGCTCTGCCAGCACACACTTCTTCACTATCTGGGGTTAACTGCATTTATAGAGATATTGGCTGTGGACAACAAGTCTCCCATTGGAGCCGGGTTGTGGTTCATAACGATAATAATGACGTTGTATCTTCTCCTTCCGTTGCTGGCGATGCTATTCAGGCATCGTAATGGACTGATGCATCTAATATTGATCATAATTGTCTCAACAGTAATAAACAATTATGCCTATGGTACTCAATCCGCTTTTAACGTCATCATATCGTTCTCGGTGGGTTCATACGTCAGTATCCATGGTTTACTCGACGTGATGTACCAGAGACGGATTCTTTTGACATATTTGTTCTGTGCTAGTTTGCTGACGATAGTAGCGCTCTCGACGAGCGAAGTAATTCCCTACGCCATTCGTGGACTAATGTTTTCATTGTATCCGCTGGCCTTCGTTCCTCTTTTTTCTCATCTGTCTGAAAAAATCCCGAGGTATGTTATTAAAGCATCAGGCTTTTTCGCTGGTCTGAGCTATGAGTTTTATATACTGCACTTTTACTTCATTAATAATCGATTTCGAGATTTCTTTCATAAGCCCATGAGTGTTTTTGGCCAAATTACAATCTCTTTTTCGCTCACGCTTGTTCTGGCGTATATCATATCTTATATAGCGAAAAGACTTCGTGAGTCAGCGAACACATATTTGATCCCATCGACATCGGCGGCGGATATCCATGCGTCAGGATAATACGAGTCCTTTCTTCCTGAACCTTCACATTGGAAGGATGAAAGACGGATTAATAATGGTCGAGAGGAATTCTGGCAAACTGAACATTTTTTTGCTCATCATTCAAAGGTCTTTTTGATTGATGTTGGATATCCTGTGCACCGCTACCATTCCGAAAAGTGGCACCATCAGTTTAATTCAGACCCGCCTCCGCTATTTTAATGGACCCGCCTGAAGTTGCGTATTTTAACAAATAATAGAGATTCGTACCGGTTTATAAACCGCCGCATTTTCTTACAAGCCTTACTTGCGATTTATCGCTAAAAGACTTTATGCTGGTTTGTGCTTCCTTCAAATAGTTAAGCGAGGCGCGTGAATGGGAGATTGTAGAATTCAAGAAGTGGATGAGAGTGAGAGCGGATATATCGTATTTGAGCAGATTTACTTTATGGCAGCTGGTTTCTTTGTGCGATTTAAAAAAGGGCCAATTTCACAAGGAATTGGCCCTTTTTATTGCTATGGCTCCCCAGGCAAGACTCTTAGCAAAACTCATTTGAGTACCATTTTGGCTTTTTGATGACTCCTATGAAGAAAAACATACCTACGACAAGCTATTTTATCTCCAGAGCATGAAAATTGGCTTTAAATTGTAAAATCTGCTGAATTCTGACATAAAAATCTTTACAACTAGTATTCTTTACGCAGATATCACTTTCTGACACAAAAGACATGCCCATTGATAAGGTCATGTTCTCATTTCAATATGAATATTCTGATATACTTAAACAATAGCGATCGGGCCGATCCTTTTGCAGTAAAAAGAGCCCCTCATGAAATCGAAGATTGGGATCAGAGGAGATTAGATGTTAATCCAGGACGACTATTTCAAGAACATTTTTAATACAGTTCGTGAAGGCATTCTCATCCTGGATGAAAACATGAGAGTTCTGTCGGTAAATCGTAGTTTCTTAAATATTTTCAAAGTAGATACCACAAATACTATCGGCTCTCTTTTATATGATCTTGGAAACGGGCAATGGAACATCCCGAGACTTCGCGTGCTGCTTGAGGATATCCTTCCGAAGAACGAAACAGTTGATGATTACGAAATTGAACATAATTTTGAGAGCATCGGACAGAAAACCATGCTCCTTAATGCCTGCAAAATTAGAGAAAAGAAAAACGACCTGCCGATAATCCTCCTTGCCATCGAGGATATTACCGAGCGTAGGGAGATAGAAAATGGGCTGGAAAAATCCCGTAAAGAACTGGAAGTAACTAAAATATCCACAGATGAAGCCCGCGAATACGCTGAGAGCATAATCAACACCGTGCGTGAGCCCTTAATCGCTCTGAATCAAGATTTAAGGGTAGTCACCGCCAGCCGCTCCTTCTATGAAGTCTTTAATGTAACCCCCAAGGAGACTGTGGGACAGCTTATCTATGACCTGGGCAATAAACAGTGGAATATCCCCAAGCTCCAAGAACTGCTGGAAACCATCCTTCCCGAAAAGACAACCTTTGATAACTATGAGGTCGAACACGAGTTTTCTACCATTGGCAGGCGCATAATGCTTTTGAATGCCCGGCAAATTCAAAGAGTGTCGGGAAAAGAGCGGATCATCCTCCTGGCCATTGAGGATATTACCGAGCGCAAGCGACTGGAAGACTTGTTAACAGAGTCTGAAGAGCGTTACAGGCGCCTTTTTGAGACCGCAAGCGACGGGATAGTGCTTCTCGAAAAACGCGAAGGAAATATAGCCCATGTTAATCCGGCCGCTGAGAAAATGTTTGGTTACTCCAAAGAGGAGTGCATCGGGAAAAAACTTCAGGATATCGGTATATCGCTCGATATGAGTGATTTTCCAACCATAATGCAAACCTTGAACAAAAGCGGCATTATTAATTACCATGATATTCAAGTAAAAACCAAGTCCGGGCAATATATCGACACGGAAATATATGTGGTCGACAGGGCAAGGCTGGCACAATGTAATATTCGCGATGTCACTGAACGCAAAAAGCTTGAAAAACTAACTCTCGAGGCCAGTGAGATGGAAGCGGAACAGCTTCAAGCCGAGAACCGCTACCTCCTGGAAGAGGTCAAGCTGTTGCACACTCATGAGAACATCGTGGGAAACAGCGAGGCGATTCGCAACGTCCTGAAACAGGTGGAGCAGGTGGCCAATACGGATTCCACGGTCCTGATCCAGGGTGAGACAGGCACAGGGAAAGAACTGCTGGCCAATGCGATCCATGACCTGAGCCCTCGCAAAGGGCGTCTCCTGGTGAAAGTAAACTGCGCCGCACTGCCCCCGACCCTCATCGAGAGCGAGCTCTTCGGACGCGAGAAGGGCGCCTTCACAGGCTCCCATGCCAGGCAGATGGGCCGCTTCGAACTGGCTGACGGCGGCACTCTGTTCCTCGACGAAATCAGCGAGATGCCGCTGGAGCTGCAGATCAAGCTTCTCCGGGTGCTCCAGGACGGTGAGTTCGAGAGACTCGGGAGCCCCAAAACCATCAAGGTAAACGTCCGGCTCATTACCGCCACGAACCGCGATCTGAACCAATATGTTCGCGAAGGCAGGTTCCGTGAAGACTTGTTTTATCGACTCAACATCTTTCCGCTCTTCGTGCCGCCTCTGCGTGAGCGCAAGGAAGACATCCTTCCGCTGGTGTGGTCTTTTGTTCAGGAGTTCGGTGCGAGAATGGGGAAACGGATTGAATCCATACCCCAGAAAGCCATCGAAACCCTGCAGAACTATGGGTGGCCTGGAAATGTACGAGAGCTGCGCAATGTTATCGAGCGGGCGATGATCATGACCACCGGCCGGGTTCTTCGCATCGAGATACCGAAGTCAATTGAGGCAAAAAACGGGCGCCTCGGAACGCTCGAAGAGATTGAGAATCGGCATATCATCGACGTCTTGGACTCCACGGGCTGGCGCGTGAGCGGAAAAGGCGGAACAGCAGAAATCCTCGGTCTCAATCCGAAGACGCTTGAGTCGAAGATGAAAAAGCTGGGCATACAAAGAAAAAAATGAATTCCTGATATGTAAGGATATTTCCTAAATATCAGGAATAGACATTTTCCTATCATAACCTTCGTTGTAGTCCTCTCTCAGATAGTTTAATATTATCAAGATAATACATCAACCCCTCCCACCTCGGCACAAATAGTGCAGGCACATTGTCATGAGGATGCAAATCATCACGTCCACATGACTATACACGGATAGCGTAAGCAGCGTCCCTTTGCCAGCCGTTCCAAAACGGGCCAGTAACTAAAACCTCACAAATTAGTAGAAAAACGTAACCGTTCAGGTCAAATATTCCGTATTAGGAGGCCATGACTGACATGATAATCGTAACACTAAGAATGACTGTGCGACCAGACAAGCGTCATAATTTCATGGAGTCGATCCGAGGAATGCTTGAGCCCACGCGTGTTGAACGGGGTTGCATTAGTTACCGTTTGTATGAGGACATTGAGAACAAAAATACCTTTTACCTCGTGGAGGAGTGGAAAACACGGGACGATTTCGAGAAGCACGTTCGTACGGACAATTATCGGAGGCTCCTCGCCTTGATGGACCTCCTCAGCGAGCCTTATGAGTTACGGTTCAGCACCGTGCCACAAACGGCAGTGATGGATCTCATGCTGGAGCTTGCACAAAAAAAAGGCGGGAACGGACGGAGTGATCCTCCCCCAGCAGGAGCCGGGGACATCTTGGTTTACAATGTTAGATGCTGTTGTCTTTTGTCTTCTTTTTCCTGGTGTTCCACATAGGCGAGAGTTTTCTTTTCATCCAAGCCTATGCACGACACACAGTAACCTCGAGACCAAATACCTTCATCAGCTAAATAAACCTATTGCAAAAAGGTGATTTCGTCTCAAGCGCTTTTGCTGACTGTGTCTTAAGGTACTGAACCCAGCGGGCAACTGCATGTTTCAGAGGAATCATGATTACCCTATGAACGTGATCTTCCTGAATATTGAGCTTTACAATCTTGATATCGAGATCAAGTTTTGGGATGTGAGAGAGCACTTTCTCCCTATATTCCTACACACCCGTAACAAACACTTCCGCCAATATCGAGGCTGAATAAATCGATTCATGTTATGTAGAGTTCTTGTTTATATTTAGATAAATTTGTTCTCGTTAAGCAACTATCTGTTTATATCCAGTCAGGCACGGGTTCAGCACGCTATCGACGGTGTTGGTATGGGACTCATATTCGTTAGTATGGAAAAAGAGCAGGCTGCGATACGATCCTTTGATTGAGGCCCCAAAGGGAACTTTCATTGTGATAAAGAAAAAAGTCCTGATCGTTGATGACAATGCAGTATCCATACGTTTGCATAAAGACAAACTCGTTCTCGATGGTTATTCCGTACTGGAGGCACGTGACGGTGTGGAGGCGCTGGCTCATCTGGGAAAAGAGGCTGTCGACCTGATCATTCTCGAACCTTATATGGAAAAGCTTGATGGGTTGAAGCTCCTTTCAATTATAAGGCAGAAACCTGAATGGTGGAACACGCCGGTACTTGTTTTTTCGGCAAGAAACTCATCGATAGAGGTAGAAAGAGCCATAAATGCTGGCGCCACGGAGTTTCTGCCAAAGATGACAACCTCTCCTGCTAAACTGAGCGAACGGATCAAGTTGCACCTAGCGAACGTCAATTATTGAGGGCAATATAAGTAATGCAACAAGACGCTAAGCACAAATGATGTGAATTTGACGGACATTCCCTGATGATCGTCTATAGCATTACTTATGTATAGATCAATACGTATGGAAAGATGAACTCTACGGACAGAAGTAAGCGGTTTATAGGGGGAAGTAATGACGAGGACCGATTCAGCACGAGCATGATGATCCAGCAGTTCGGTTACAACATCTGTACTGCTGTACTGCCCTTTCTACGAAGAAGGCGATCGATTCCATGCATGTTGCTTCTCCAGCCAATAATGCATGCGAGGATAATGCTGAAACTAACGTTTGCTTAAGAACACACCATTATGCGGGGAGGTGGACGCTATGGCCGAGATCAAGAAACTCGGCGACATGCTAAAAGAAGCAGGGCTCATCGATGACTTTCAGCTTCAGTCGTCACTTTCACATCAGCGAAACTGGGGAGGGAAAATAGGCTCCATCCTGATTGAGCTGGAATTTATCAAGGAGGAAGACTTAGCCGGGGTTATTTCCGAGCAACTGGGAATTCCTTATGTCAACCCCTTCGATCCCGAGATCCCCGAGAGCGTTATTAAGCTTATCAAGCCTGAAGTTGCGAAAAAATATCAAGTGTTGCCGGTAAGAAAAGAAAAAGGTGCACTCATGCTAGTTATGTCAGATCCTCTCGACATCGAGGCTATGGACGGGATCCGGTTCATTACTGGACTGGATATAAAACCTGCACTTGCTCTGGAGTCAGAGATCCGTGACGCTATCAGGAAATATTATGATCACGTGGAATTTGCCCGCAAACAGTCAACGGGCTCGCCATTTCATCCACGAAGTCCCAGTTCTGGCGAGAAGATGGAAATTATCCATGGTAGCAATCTTAACATGACGAAAATGGAATCGGGAGATACGGCCTCTCCCTTGCTGTCCAAAGAAAAAGCTTTGAATCTGGAAGTGCAGGACAACAAGACGCGACTTGATGCACTCATCGCTCTCCTCGTTGAAAAAGGTTTGATCACCCGCGAAGAACTGGCCAGCATGATCTACCAGAAAAAAATGGGGCTCTGAGACAGGGTGAGATCAGAATTATGGTTCGTTTTGGACCGCAGATATTAAAAAACATGTCTCCGACAAGGCACAGATGAGGAGATCAAGAAAAGGGTCTCCGGTGATATCGAGGCGAGTTCCAAAATATAATCCCTTCTAACTTCCTGAAGTTCTTGTGGTTGCCATTCTTTGTAACACATAGGCAGCGACGGGAACGTTACGGAAATTCACGTTTTAAGAACCGGTTGAAATCTGAATGCCAGGATCTTCCCCTGCCTGTCCACTTTTTGATCGGTCTTAATTATTCCGACGGTTCATGTTTCATGTAAAAAGCACAGGGGTTGACGTAGAGGTTGCCGTAATAAAAAAGGAGTTTAAGCAAAATGCTTAACTCCTTGATTTATTTGGCTCCCCGAGCGAGACTCTCAGCAAAACTCGTTTGGGTACCATTTCGGCTTTTTAATGACTCCTATCAAGAAAAACATACCCACGATAAGCTATTCTATTTCCAGAGAGTAAAAATTAGCTTTAAATGGGTAAAATCTTCTACTATTGATACCATCTATTTAGAAATACCTTCTTACTCGATTGCAATACTCCGAGTATTCCTTACCGTAATGCTTCTTCAAATAGTCTTCTTCACGCAATATTTGACGGTGGAATAGCCATATGGCGGCACCCATATAAACCAACAGAATCCAACTTGCTCGACTGCCGGGTTACCATGCAGCGGCCATACCCGACTTGCAACTACTACGAAAACTGTCTGGCACCTTTTTCTTCCGATTGCGCCTTACGGCCTTTACGATCTCTAGAAGTTTTTTTTAATGAAAACAGCCTTAAGGAATCTATTAGATAGATGCATTTGTCGAACTCTTTTACGAATCTTCAAGCGTAATGCCCGTGCTTGTAACTACAATACGTTTAACTTCGTCATTGTCAAAATGTTTTTTCATTTTATAACGACGAAGAATTTCGGCAATTTCAGCAGGACTATTATTATCAGTAACAGATCCTCTCACGGTGACGAAATATATATTATTATCTTTATCAAGTTGAAAAGTATGTCCTTGTCTCTCAAAATCAGTATAGTCATGGTCAAGATCAAATCCTTTAAATTCCTTTTTTAGATGTTCTTTAATCACTATAAGCTTTTCTTGTGGTATCATAGTAGACTCCTCGATTATTCAAATTTAGTGGATCGTGCACCTACGTAAATGAATTGGACATTTTACTAATCAGTCTCTAAACACTTCGTTTAGGTACGTGCAAAGTTCTCTTTGAATTTCTCTTGTCTCTGACGCGCTGACCACCGGTAGCACTATAACCTTTCCATCATATCGGGGATCTACATGGACCTCTGTGTTTATGGCCTCGCGTGCAAGTCTTCCAACCCTTTATTTGCTCGTGGCATAGTGCTTTCTCCTTATCGTGTATATTACGACTTATGATTATCACATGCTATCTGGTCAGCTTCCGCAGGGTGAATGTTACAGGAAAAAGAGTGCATCAAATACTTCAAAGTCAATTCTGCACCTCTGCTAATATTATTCGAAACTCAAAATCACCTACAAGCTTGTAACGACGTCCTATTGAAAAGGCTGTGAAGTTCTGTTTGAAACATGTAAGAAGCACTAATGCAATCCACGCCTCGGGAATTGCAATTGTGAGATCTGGTTAAATATCCGTAATATCTCGACCGAGTTTATTTTTTAATATGTTCTCCATTGATCAACAGCTAAAACACTACCGGATTCAACCTCAATGAGTCGGGCATTGATCATATCCTCAATCCGAGTCCAGGGATAGCCTCTCCGAAAGCGATAAAAAGTAATTTCGATGATATTCGTTGCTCCAGTCATTTCCCCTATTTTTACTCTCAGTTGATCTGATACATATCCAAGTTCAAGTCTATTAATTTGGAGTTTATCCAGTGTCTGCATAATTCCATTGCCATTAATTAAGGTAAAATTTTCATCTTTCCCAAATATCTTTAATAATTCGATTTCCTCATTTGTCTGCAGATTATTTTTCGTAGACTCTGTCCAATCTTTCGGCGTATCAGGAAAAGCGTTTACCACGTCGCCGACTATTACGGCTACCTTTACTACTTTATCATCATTTAAGAGACTAGCAATTTTCAAAAGTGTCGGGGGCATCTTATAAACTTTGGGTATGATAACGATTTTTATTAGCTTTCCATTACGAATTATCTCCGATAGCACATGGTCGCCCTTTTGTTTCGAATACATCATGCGTGCAAATTCATTATGTCTGTTAATCAATTTACCATCCATTGCAGTAATAATATCTCCTTCAGCCAAACCAACAATCGCGGCTGGACCTTCTGGTGCGACTGATCTCACAATCAACTTCCCGTTGACACTATCCAACATGGCGTCTATGCTCATTATGTCTTCAAAGTTTGTTTCAGTCACTTTATAATGCGCACAGTCGCTAAATAAAAGAGTAGCTCCTAATATGACAACCATTATAATTCTCATTCTATGAAGCCCCCGCAATAACCTCTGACAGATGTGTATCAGATAAAAACTAACAACGAACATGTTGTTCAGATTATTATGATATCTTCAACAGTTCTGCTATTCTGTAGCGCCTGCATCTGTTAATAGTTTTTCCAACTTGCTGTACCTCTGTTTTTTTGCCCAGTAAAGTGCGGTTTTTCCATCCATCGTTCTCGTGTTGATATTAGCGCCATTTTTGAGTAGCGCTTCGACAATCGATATATGATTCCCTGCAGCCGCAGCCACAAGTGCCGGCGCTCCCTCCTTATCAGCAGGTATTATATTGGGGTCCGCACCCTTCTTAAGCAAACTATCGACTATTTTGGTAAACCCATAGCTGGACGCGAACATCAGAGCAGTATGGCGATAAGAATTCATTGCATCCGGATAAGCCCCTTTTTCCAGCAGAAGGTCGACCGCGTCGGGATGTCCTTCAGCTGCTGCGATCATCAATGCTGTCCAGCCTGGGACGGGAATACATCTGCGGGCCGTGCTAACGCAACCACCGCTCATTACAGCATTGGGGTCTGCTCCTCTTGCCAGCAACACGGCCACGGTTTCCGTGTGGCCTCTCTCCGCAGCCCCATACAGAGCTGTCTCGTCAAGCTGTCCTCTCTTATTTACGTCGGCACCATGGTCAAGCAATATACTTACTATCTCTGAACGCCCCTTTCCAGCTGCAGCCATCAAAGCGGTTTGTCCGTGGTTATTCCTCGCGTCAACGAGCGCTCCTTTTGATAATACTGCATCCACGCTCTTGGCATCATCGCAGAAAGAAGCTAATAACATGAGGGGTGTAGATCCGTATTCAGAGTTTTGAACATTTGGATTTGCTCTATGATTGAGCAATAGCTCGATAATGTCTGGGTGGCATTTCCATGCGGCCGCACTGAGGGCGGTATCACCGTAGTTTGTGAGCAGATTAACATCCGCACCAGCCTGAATCAGGGTTCGCACAACATCAATTTTACCATTCAGAGATGCTACTATAAGGGCTGATTCGCCGTCAAAGTCTCTTGTATCATCAACATTTATTCCTTCCCGTATCAGCTTTTGAGTAGCTGCCATATCCCCATCGCGGGCTGCCTTAATGAGAGGGCTGGTACAGCCGTATAAGGTGATTATCAATACCAGTAGACTAAACATCAGCTTTAAGTATGATCTCATGTTTATCCTCCAGTTAAATAGTAGTAATTGTGTTGTTGAGCGGCTTTAAAGTGAGCTCTGAAAACAGAGAAGCAGACATCTTTAAAACTTTTATTATAATATTTCCTCCGGAGATCGAATATCTAAAGAAATTCTGACCAGAGCATTACAGAATAAAATTTAAAGAAGTTAGCCGTTCTGAGATGAGCTGACATATCCAATGCAGAGATTTTCTTAACATTGTCCCGTTCTTCTTGAAGCATTTCGTAAGCGTTATCTCCAGATGCATAAAATGATATCGTAATGAGATGGTCGTATTTTCTTTGGTTCTTGCTCAATCCCAAGATCACGAAACACATTGCCATCAACAACTCCATTAGTAATTATAAGGATGTTAGGCATTTTCTGTTAACCCATAGTCTAACGGAACGACTCTCCGTCCGCCCCCTCTTGCGAAGTGTTTGGTTTTATCGAGACCTGCTTAGATGTAATCATCGATATGAAGATTTGTCAATGTTTGCAGGTGGGTATTTTAGGGGTATAGGCTAACAGCTTCCAGATGTATTATGTAATTTCAATCGTATGCAATTATTGCGGGATACAGGAAGGAACTCGCGATTTCACGTACTTGGCGCATATTACACAATTCATACAGAATTATTGTATGTCGCAACGGTCCCCTCTACGAACAATTTATCACTCGTCATCTTGAAGTGGCGCATCGACAAGATCGAGCACGACTGAATGAAATTCTATATCAAACCATTTTTTAAATGTCTCCAGGTCGCGTATTTTCGGCCAGTCGTTCTGTTCCGTCCACCAACCATTAAGCTGCTCCTCAAATATCAGATCGAAAAACCGCTCAAGTAGCTCGTCATCCTCAAAACCATATTCTAGATCAGGTAAGAGATACGCGGTGTTATCTTTATTGATGGCGTCCCTGGAAACATCTGCAGGATCGGGTAATGATTTTACCCATTTCAGAAATGGCTCTTTTACACGGACGATTACTACGGATCTGTTTAGCATGGTCGCTTATACTCCCTGATTTATCTATGATGGCTCCAGGTAGAAATGACTTCATCTACTCTGTCTTCGACACGACTCCGCGCTTCCCGCCTGTCATACCCCATTGCTAAAAGTCTGTCGTATGGCGTCTCAGTATGTCTGATATGAGCGATTACGGCTAACAGCACGGCCTTTTCCTCTAGATCTTTTGCGGACGCCGTACGGCCGATACGGCCACTATATTTAAGGCATGCGTGTTCCGCAATGATTACTTCTCTATCTGGAGGGCAAAAGGGAAACAGTTCGCGAATTCGTCTTGCGAATAGATCTATATATGCGCGATCATATTCGGCCCGCCGCTCTGCTTCGCGCTCTCTACTCCGCTCTCGAATTTCCTTAGCAGCTAGGCATGCTTGTTCCGCTTTCACTAACGCCTTCTCTTCAACCAGAATGCCTTGCCGTTCGTATCTTTTTCTGTTCTGACTCCATTTAAGAACTACCGCCGCTAAGGTTGAGTTCTTATGAGCTCTCCTTGTCAAAGCAGTATTCCCAGACGGGAGGTAGACTAGATGCTCCATGCCTGCACACGCTAAGCAGAGCGCCCCTATTTCTCGATCCAGAGTAATCCATGCCTTACGACCAAGGTTCTGGCCGCACTCGTCACAAGTGGATTCGCGGTTTGATATGAAAACCTTAAGATCAGCAGGTTGTGCAGGAGAGGCCATATTCATTGGTATTATGATACAGGAAATGTAATATTTCAATCAGAATCAACTTCAAGATACACACAGCAGAGCAGGATAAACAAAGGCGAAGTAAAAAATAGGTCAATTTCTTTAGAAATTGACCTATTCGTATTAGTATGGCTCCCCGAGCGAGGCTCTCAGCAAAACTCGTTTGGGTACCATTTTGGCTTTTTGATGACTCCTATAAAGAAAAACATACCTACTATAAGTTATTCTATCTCCAGAATATGATAATTGGCTTAAAATAGGTAAAATCTGCTGAATTCTGGCATGGAATTCTTGACAACCAGGATTCTTTATGCGGACATCACTTTTTGACGATTTACTCTTCTATATACTGCTTATAACTATCAAACGAGACAGTCTAAGGCTCTATCACAGAGTTCTGTGTGCTCTCGTTGTCTAAGTTTAGTATGCAACTTTCATCTCGAAGTATTGAATCAATTCGCTAATGGAATTTTATCGGCTTCACCTACAATCATGGAATGTCAATATTGTGGTAAGGGTGAAGAATATCGGTTGAATCATACACCATTGTAAAAACTTCTGGACGAGTGTGGTAAGAATAACAAAAATATAATATTAATAGTATTCTACTTCTCCGTAAATGGCACTACTAATTATTCTCTTTCACCTTCCGCAGGTTGCTGTCCAAGCTCGACATTGCTCGGGACACCCAAGGTGCCACTCCGGTGTATTCCAATCGGTTGTTCATGTTAAGACACTCCTTTTTGCGTTAGGCCGCTTTTTTCAGCTTGTAGGTTTTGAAGAATCTCCTCATATAGTTTGCAATCACATCGCAGTCCTCTTCAAGGGCGAAATGACCAGTATCGAGCATATGCACTTCAATGTTTTTGAGGTCACGCGTGTACGCTTTGGCGGCCTGAGGGCCGAAGATTTCATCATTTTTACCCCATACGACAAGCGTTGGCGGTTGGTACTTTCTGAAATAGTTATGCCACTCAGGATAACGTTTCACGTTGGAGCCGAAGTCTGACCGCAGCTCGAGCTGGATAAGTTTGTTGCCGGGCCTTTCCAGAAAATACTGATCCATATTCCAGGAATCCGGGCTTATCCTGCTCCTGTCATGCACTCCATTGATGTATACCCACTGGGTGCTTTTCAGTTTAAAGGTCTTAAGCACAGGCCATTCGTTAGCTCTCGTACTCTTCTCCCATAGTGGTTTCCCACGCTCAATGAGAGGTGTAAACCCCTCTTCGTAGGCATTGGTGTTTTGGATGATGAGCGATTCAATCCACTCTGGATGTCTTTCTGCAATCCTGAAACCTACCGGCCCGCCATAATCCTGCAAATAAAGGGAGAATTTTCTGAGACTCAGCTTCTGCAGGAATTTCTCGATTACTTCCGACAGGTGGTCAAAGTTGTACGTGAACACATCCACAGGCGGACAAGAGCTGTTCCCGAAGCCGGGATAGTCGGGCGCAATGAGATGAAAGTCGCCCTCAAGCTCCGTCATCAGATCTCTGAACATGTGCGACGAGGAAGGAAAGCCGTGTAAGAGAACAATTGACGGGGTGTTGGAAGGCCCAGCTTCGCGATAGAATATGTCTACATTGTCAATTGTGACGGTATTATAGGTTATCATAAATCCTCCCTTTCTGAAGGACAGACGCTCCTGCGTTAAGCTGGGGATTATCGATTTCGGGTATGATTGCAACGGCATTGTAGTCGCTAGGCTGATTTTTTTGTTCCGAAGCATTCATTCTGGTATCGATATATTCCTTCAGTTCGTAGACTCGTTTGTTCTTCACCACAGCGATCCCATTCTATAGCAGATATCTCTTTCCGTATGCTAGAAAACTGTCCAAAGTACTATACTCGAGTATTCATCTGGTTTGTCAGTCTTTGAGATACTGCATCTACTACTAATGATAACACTCTATGAAACGATATCAATACACAGAGGGTACTAAAATCGTGCGTTGACAGATGGGGCACAGGACCGTTGGGTGCACTGATGGTCGCTTTGAGAACGATTTTCTACACCTTCTTCATACAACAGTTTCTGTCTGCGCTGGGTTCAGTTCGGAAATTACAGAGGTGACGTTTTCCTTCACTTGGGGCGAGGTTTATGAGTAGATTTAGCTGACTCCGACTTGGGATAGGTTATCGTTGTTCCCCTGACATGGGACCAGGGCGTCATCGTGTGCGCCTTCGTCGATGTCTTGCTCATAATGTCCATTACCGTGATGTCGCGCGCGAGCAGCGCATCAGCAATGAGCGAGCGGTGGCATCGCCAGGGTACCGATTCCGCGCACATGACCGCCGTGGATTGCTTTCCCCCTGCTTCGATGAGCGCATTCAAACTTCGTTCAAAATCCTCCGTCTGCATGTAGTCGGCGAATCCCCGAAACGAGGCATTTTCCCAGGCTGTGTTGATTGAGTCTTTCTTTGCGTGGCGAAGCCCACCAAGGCCTGGCAAATGTTCATAACCGATAGCGTGCCCATGTAACGCCGCAGCCAAGGTGTTGCTATTATATTGAGGGTTGTGACGGGATTTCGGAATGGTCCTCACGTCGATGACGAATTCAATGCCGTGGGCCTTCAAGATATCTACAAACTCTTCGATTGAATGCGTGGAATGTCCAATCGTAAAAATCATCATACTGGTTTTTGCATGCTTTTTTGCCATGAGTAAAACCCCAAATGACTGAATGCTTTATGAGCGAAAAAGAGACGCCGCGCTCGATACAAATCACGACAGTTCAGCGGCGTTATCTGGACAGTCAGAGCGAGCTGCTGGCAGGCAAAGGTATTAGCGAGTGCCTCGAACACGCTCGGGTAATATCACGAATTAATGACAATAAACTGGCCGCTGCACATCTATCCTGTTGCATAAATGAACGATGAGGGCTGGTTATTTTTCTCGCCCTTGGTTTGCATCTATCAATGTATGGCCAAGCTTTTCTATGCTGTCTTTTGTCAGCTTATCGAGTCTTTCTTCTGGCATATTTAATGGATCGAAAACAACTGCAATCATCTTGTCTTCCACATTAACGGACTCTATTCCCTCCTCGTGCCCGATGAACCTTCTTAAGGCGAGGGCACATTCGTCGCAAAATTGATCCTCTACTTTAAACAACCTTTTTATCATGTCGGCTGGCCTTCCTTTCATCACGTTTTCAGTTTTAGATACTCTCCAATCAAAATGGCGGGGGGATACAAAACTTCCTCTTCTGTTTGCGCATGTAACATAATTCGTTCTGCCAGACGCACGTATTCATTCCTTTTTTCACTTTTTGCGGCTTCCATGAGTTTATGAAGTTGAATAACAATGTCCTTATGCTCGTGGAGCATATGGATGAAGTCCTTCTTCAGTTTCTCTGTCATAGCTATAACGACATCACTGTTCGGCGGTACTTCACCTTTCGCCACCTGCGGCAAGATACCGAGCGGCGGCATAGCATACTCCTCTTCCTTCACAAAATGGGGATGGAGCGCCTGTGCAACTGCCTGCGCAGCCGGACCGGTCTTCCCGCCTGCCTTGGTCGCTGAGACAAGTTCCGCATGGAGCTCTTCATGCTCATGTTTTAATGACGGGGGAGATGTGAGTGCCATGATAGTTCCTCCTTTTTATTCGTTCCAGCTTATAGCCTGAGTAGGACAAACGTCTATTGCCTCCTAGCAATTACAGGTATCGCACGGCCTGGGAACAGGCATCGCAGCCCACATAGTTGTCATAGGGCCTCATCAGTGCCGACCTGCAGGTGATTTTCTTAGTGATACATATTTCAAGCCCATTGCCATGATAAGCGGCATAACGCCGAGGACAATAAAAATAAGATCAGCAGGCAAGCGAAACCATTCGATGAGTGGCATGAGTCCGTTATGCAGGAATTCGGCACTTCTTGCGTGCCAGTATCCGTTCTGCAAAACGTCGGCAAACTGGAGCACGCCGCCGGGGAACAGGTTCGTTATTACCATAAGGACCAGTCCGACATTCAGACCCCAGAACGAGACACGAATATACTTTTCCAGCCGGCCCCATTCAGCATCTGTTGATACCTGCCGAAGCGCAAAAACCAGAAGCGCCATGGCAAGCATCCCGAAGACACCCATCAAGGCAGTGTGGGCGTGATTCGGTGTCAGAATAGTCCCCACCTCGAAGTAGCTCACGATAGGAAGGTTGATGAGAAAACCGAATATCCCGGCTCCCACAAAGTTCCAGACCCCTACGGCGATCAGGAAGTAAAAGGTCCATTTGTGCGGAAGGGAAATCTCCTTGCCGCAGATATCACATTTAGACCGCGTTAATTTGATAAAGTCTCCCGCATCAAGCGTGAGCAAAGTAAGCGGCACAACCTCCATGGCAGAAAAGACTGCTGCCAGCGCCATCGTGATATTAGATTGTCCTGTCCAGTACCAGTGATGGCCCGTGCCGATGATCCCGCTCCCGAGGTAGAGGATGGCGTCAAGATATACCACGCGCGCTGCGGTCTGGTGCGTCACCATCCCCAGAAGATAAAATATGGTGGCTACCAGGACCGTCACAAACACTTCAAAGAACCCTTCAACCCATAGGTGGATTATCCAGAACCTCCAGGTGTCGACCACAGAGAAGTGAGTCATGCTGGTGAAAAACATTGCCGGCAGGTAGAACAAAGGAATTGCGAATGCGGCGTAGAGAAAGAGTGAGGAAATCTCGCGCCGTTCGGGGTTTTTAAGTGCAGGCGAAATACTGCGGAAGAGCAGGATGAACCAAAGCAGAAGTCCGAGTGCGAGCAGGATCTGCCAGGCCCGTCCGAGCTCGAGATATTCCCACCCCTGATGCCCGAACCAGAACCACAGCCTACCCAAAAGTTGATTGATGCCGAGAATTTCACCAAGCATACTGCCTGCAATGACGATAACAAGCGCGCCGAACAAAAAATTAATTCCTAGAGCTTGACCTTGAGGTTCTTTCCCGCTCAACGAAGGAGCAAGAAATAGACCTCCCGCGATAAATGCCGTTGATATCCAGAAAATCGCTGCCTGCAGATGCCAGGTGCGGAGTATGTTGCTTGGAAAGAGGACAGACAGGTCGATTCCAAAAAAACTGGCCGGGTCTACGCGGTAATGAGCAGTCGCGCTACCGACCATCGTTTGGAAGAGAAAAAGCAGCATAACGACGCCAAAGTACTTTATCGTTGCTTTTTGGCCTTCGGTGGCAATTCCACCGGGGATCATCTGCGGATGAATATGCCCGCCCTTGCCCTTCCAGCCGAGATAATCGAACTTGCCGAAGGCAAAAAGAACTGCGGCTGTGGCTCCCAATAGAGCAATGAGGCTCAAGGCGCTCCAGAGGACTGCATCGCTGGCGGGTGTGTTGCCAACCAAGGGTTCATAGGGGAAATTATTCGTGTAGGAGAATTCTTTGCCCGGGCGCTTAGCAGCAGAGGCCCAGGCCGTCCATGCAAAAAAGGCGGTGAGTTGTCGAAGCTCGTTGGGATCGACTATGTATTTTGCGGGTAAACCTGCGCTTATCACGGGTTGCGAGAAGTAGGCTGTCCATTTCGCAATCTGGTCGTGATAGGATGTTGCTTCAACGTCAGTGAAAAGCAGTCTCTTCGTTCCTGGATCGTACCGGTTTTGTTTCAGCAGGTCCTGCACTTCCGTTTTGATAGCCTCCCGATCTATCATAACAGGCTGCTCAAATCCTGACGAAGAGTGCTGGCTTGCGATCCGTTCTGCAACCGATGTGGCAAGTGTATGGAGATACTCCGCAGAAAAATCAGGTCCCAGGTAGGCGCCGTGTCCCCAGATCGTCCCGTTATCCATCAGTCCGTACTTGAGGAAAACCTGCTGACCAGCCATGATGTCTTCCCCAGTGAAAACCAGCTCTCCCGACGGACTGACAACCTTTTCCGGTATGGGCGGTGCGTCCTTTTTACTCTGGACAGCAAGCCAGATTAATACAGTAAAACACGCCGCCAGGACCAAAATAACCGAATTTTTCCACCACGAAGATAGCGGTTCCCCTGCACTCGTTTGTTCGTTCATAACCACGTCCTTTTGTCGATGCAAATTGACGAGTCTCTTGCTGCACGAAAACTGCTTCTCTTCAGGCTGATGGCTAAAATAAGTTACCTTTCATCAAGTGTTGCTTTTTATTTTTTTTCTTAAATTCTTCAAGGCTGATCTTGCCCGCGCATATCGCCGTTTTAACTTATTGAAGGTCTCCTGCTCCTCTGATTTCTCCCTCTCTTCTTTAAAGCTCAACCGGGTGAGTTGCATGATGCCCAAAACAAGCAATATGGCTGTTATGCCTATCAGTATCCATCCGAATCCGAAGCCGAAACTCCAACCGAAATTTCCAAATGGAACCATACTGTTCGCCTCTTTTTAGGGCCTTGTCCTTGACCCTATCCTTTGTACGTCACGATGCGGCCCCAGATGCTCTTGGTACCCCAGATGCCCCGCCGGTAGATCTCGCACTGTACGATCTGGCTGTGATCGACGAAGAGGTTCACTTCAGGCCCGTAGTTCTTGATGTACCAGGCATAGACCTCCGGATCGGCTGCCTCGAACATGACCTTCTCGAGCCCGAGCCCGTCAATGATCTTCGCGACCACGTCAGTCCTCCACGTCTTGACGCTCTCGGTGATCCCCTCCGACTCGATCATGATGAGGTACGCACCGGCATCAAGAAATTTCTTTGCCTGCTGAATAGCCCATCCTGGATCCCGGGTACCCTCTGTTTCCAGTTCTTCCGCAGTCGTTGCCCCTCCTGCGCCGAACTGGATGCCGACCTCAGGCTTGGGCTTGAGCCCTGCCTTCTTGACCTTCTCAACAAGACGGAGCCAATCGTCGGTCGAGATGGTGATGAACCCGCTCGATATTTCGAGGATGTCGAATCCGACATTCTTGCACTCCTTGATATACTTGTCCACGACATCAGGCCCCTGGGTGAGCACATATTCGATAAAACCGCCAGTAGAGACCATGACGTCATGCTTATGCGCTAGATCGATGATCTCCTTGAGCGCCGTCTTCGGCATGAGGCTGAATGACCCTGCCGCAAACTTCAGGGAGTCAACGTATTCTCCCATGGTCTCGAGGACGTCTTCGAGGTAGCGTTTTCCCATGACCGTATAGTATGGACCCCGGATCTCGGTGAGCCCCCTGGTCCTCGGTTTTCCCTGCCTTTCGTTCATACGAATGAAGTCGAACGCCCGTTCCTTCTTCTTGATGTCTGCCATAGTGGTCACCTCTGTTTTCGTTAAGAAACCTTGCCGAGAAGCTTTGTGAGCTCTGCTACATCGATTTCTTCAAGATGTGCGGTTGCATGAACGATTCTCTCGCGAAGCCTCTTGTCCAGAGAAGGAGGGCAAAGAGTGTTGAACTTTTTTACAACATTTTCCCATGGCAGGAGTCGCGTGAAAAATCCTTCATAGTCTTTTTTCTCTTTCATCAAAATTTTACCACTGTTGAGGCGGATTGTTATTCTGCAGGGGAGCGCATCAGGGAACAAGTTGCTATATTCAGCAACAGGCTTAACAGAGACCTTGTGCAGGAGGGACTGGACATCGGGTTTTAGTATGCGGTCAGGCAGATATTGTTTCGGTCCTACGGCGTTGTCTAGAATCGCGACTGCGATCATGTACTGCAGGCTGTGGTCTGCCTCTTCCTTTGTACGGACATCGATCTTTGCGCCTTCCTCACCGCCGCCGATGATATTATAGGCAACGTCGAAGATTTCTATATCTACTGATTCGATGTCTTCGGCAGCGATTTTCTCCTCCTCTTTCAGTTCCAGAATTCCTTCAATGGCTGATTGGGAATGTATCTCGGCATTGTATTTTTTAACGATCGTGCGCTTGACCCGCTCCAGATCCTCTTTTGACCAGTCGATCTCGAATCGTCCTGCGATAGTTTCCATGAAGCCCTTGTTCCCCTCAAAAACTTCCGAAGGGCCGGTGATCCCGCGCATGGCAAGAAAAGCAGCGTGGGTAGCGCCGAAGGCGGTGTTTGGAAAAGCAAGCCCTTTCCAGTGAGAAAGCTTACCTGTACGGGTGACGCGGAGGGCGTTATACGCTGTCCCGCTTATGGCAATGGCATTGGCTGTTTTTTCTTCGTCGAGACCGAGGGCTTTCGAAACTCCCGCGGCCAAGGAGTAGGCCCCCTGCGTCGTGTGATCAAAGCCCTTCTGACGCACCGGCGCCACGTCGCTCAGCCTGCACTGGACCTGGTAGGAAACAGCGATCGCCGTGAGGAGGACCCTTCCTGTTCCTTTGGCATATTCCGATGCGGCAAGGACAGCACCGATGTTGTCGCAGGGGTGACACGTCTCGCCCTTGGCCAGGTAGCTGTCCATGAAATCGAGGTAGCGGACGAGCGCACCGTTATAAAAAGCCGCGCGGTCAGGAGCAGTCTTCCCTCCCCCGATCAGTGAACATTGTTTCTTGCCACCGAAATCATCGATCTGAGCGCGAAGCATTAAGACTGGCTCTGCACCAAGAGCGCCTATTGCGCAGCCCAAGGAATCCAAGACCCTGATTTTGAGTTCCCTTTTCGCTTCTTCCGACAAGGTGTCGAACTTCGCCTGAACAACAAATTTTGCAAGCTCCTGGACCTGTGTCATGCGCGGTAACCTCAATTTTTTTAAGTCGTCAGCTGTCCTTTCTGACCCCGCTGCTTGACAGCCGGGGATGTATAGATACCCGACGGCATATTACTCCCACCCCTCCTGTGCGACCTTCTGGGATTGATTAGAGGGAAACTTTTCCCTGAGTTTGTCCATCGGTAACTTCTCATCTCCAACCCTCATCAAATGGAGCAGCGCCACCGAGGCCCAGTAATCGTTGTAGTATCCCGTGCTCTTGAGCGGGGCCGGAATGCCTTTGTTATTCACCTGATGGCATGCCCCGCAATTCACTGGCAAAATACCTTTGGAATCTTTGTGCAGTTTATTCCTACTGTTCCTCCCTCTTTAACGTTTCTATAAATCGTAAAAAAAGGTCATCCTTGACTATGCGAGTATGTAACTAAATAGAAAAAGGCTATAACACAAGAATCCACAACTTGCGATACAGCCTCTTAGTGATAGTGTTTTCAATATTTCTTGTTTCGGCTGGAGCCCTAGCTAAGCAGGATCGATCAAAAGCATTCATTCGATTTTAATTTCACAGTTAAACGTTCCGAAAGGATTTGGGGCCAGATTGGTGCAAGGCAAATCCTGAGCCCATGCTCCGTCCACGAAATATTTATACTCGTACTTCCCCGGAGCTAGTTTCACTTTGATTTTCCAGGTTCCATCCTTGTCTTTTTTCATAGGTAATGATTTCGTATTCCAATCATTGAATTTTCCCGCCACACAGACGTTTTTAGCATCTGGAGCATGGTATGTAAATTCTATTTCGTTCGACGTGCTCATAATCCTTGGCTTACTTATTAACTCTTTCACCTTCTTTGCGGTATCGCTGGTTGCCATGTCTGCCTCCTCTTGTATGTGGATGTGAAAAGCATTGTTATTCAAATTGCGTTAGCATTTATTATTAAGATTAGCACATCTTTCGACAAGTGCAATAGTACTTAATTCGCATAATAAAATCTATGCTCCGACTATGCGTTCATATTTGAAACAAAATAGGGCGTTGAGAGTTTTTCTTGTATTGGAATGGAAGTCATATGGATATGTCGTAGGGGTTAGAGATGGGTAGATATCGATTGAAGAATACTACATCAAAGTTACAGTGTTACAAAAATGACGTCGTCAACATCTACAGGAAGGTTTGATTTTATTATGGTATAAATAAATCAAGGTTACATTCTGAAACTAACACCAATGATGCGTATTATTGTATGAAACATATACTCATCAATCTCGACATGCGGCTCAATAACCAATCAACAGACCAAAAGACAATAACCGAAAGGAAAAAGTAAAAATAGGCCAATTTCTTAGGAAATTGGCCTATTCGTATTGTTATGGCTCCCGGAGCAGGACTCGAACCTGCGACAGGGTGGTTAACAGCCACCAGCTCTACCGACTGAGCTATCCGGGAATGATCGGTTTGTTGTTTCGTTTAGATGGAACGATGAAATCAGGCTGGTATAAATACCATATATAACCTGATATGTCAATGGGTTATTTTATTTTTGGTCCCCTTTATTCGCGGCTTGCGGACCCTGAAAATTAACCTTCCTGGCCCTTTTTCAACTGCATGATGACCAGCTTTGCAATCGCCTTGAGAGTATCGAACACACCCGTGCCCTCGCTTGCTACGGCCTCAAAATCGGGAACATTCCTCGTATTCAACGCCTTGCGCATTTCTTCGGCCGGCACGATATTAGGAAGGTCCCGTTTGTTGTACTGAATGATCAAGGGCACCGTGTCCAGGTTGTATCCCTGTTCTGCGAGGTTTAAACGAAGATTTTCGATGCTCTCGATATTGGCTTCCATGCGCTCGATCTGCGAATCAGCGACGAACACAATGCCGTCAACGCCCTTGAGAATGAGCTTGCGGCTCGCATCGTAGAAGACCTGGCCTGGAACGGTGTAAAGGTGAAACCGGGTCTTAAATCCGCGGATTTCGCCGAGCGCAAGCGGCAGGAAATCAAAAAACAGGGTGCGCTCCGTTTCCGTCGCAAGAGAGATCATCTTGCCCTTGCTGTCTGGGTTAGTTTTTTTATAAATCCACTGGAGATTGGTCGTCTTGCCGCAGAGGCCGGGGCCGTAGAAGACGATCTTGCAGTTTATCTCTCGCGACGAATAATTGATAAAGGACATGGGATCGTAATCTCTCTCCTTGCGATTATCGGGGAATACTCCAGGCCGGCCTTAACCAAAGAGCTTATCGATGTCTTCGTCGGTAATCTCGGCAAAGGGAGATTCGCTGCCCTTGCCCGGACCCTTTTCCGTTTCCACTTTTTGCAGGAGTTGGTTGAATATGTTGCCGAGAACCTCAGCACTCTTTTTCACGCGGAGTCGAACGAGGCCCAATGAAGAGCGCTGATCGAAAATGACAACGAGGATGACGCGCTGACCAATGATGGAAATATGGATATTGTCCCGCGCACCCTCATGGAAGAGGATGGAAAATTCCTTCTCACCCAGAAGCTTGGCCATACCGCCGGTTGCTGCAATGTTGCCGGCCGTCAGCGATGCAAGCGACGTCGTATCAAGGTTTTCCGTCTCACCGGTCGCTGCAATAAGCTGGCCGTTTTTGTCCACAAGAAAGACGACCTTTGCATTCGCCTGCTGAAGAAGACGCTGGAGTTCTCCGTCTATCTGCTTAAACTCTTCTTCATACATCACTAAATCGGAACCCAGCATATCTGTATCTCCTCATTCAAACAGTACTGCCCACGACAAAATGCTCAGGTGACGATATTAAACCATATTTATCCTGAGAATTCAAGCTTTTTTTGGCTCGTCCTCTACATAAAAATAGCCGAGGGTGCATCTCCCCGGCTATTTTTGATCGGTATCCGTATCGTGAGAATCAGCTCTTGGACATCTCCTGGAGCTTTTTTAAGCTCTCCCAGTCTTCATCTACAAGATTCTGGAACCGCTCCAGCAGCGCCTCATTCCCCGGCGCAAAGAGGTGCTTGAAGCGTCCCTGCGGCTTGAGCCATTCCGCAACAGGTTTCTTTTTGTCCTTCGGATCATAGTTGATGGTCCACTTGCCACCCTGGACTTCATAGAGCGGCCAGTAGCACGTCTCGACCGCGAGCCGGGAAAGAAGGATCGAATCGTTGGTCTGAGACCTCCACCCGCGATTGCAAGGAGCGACAACGCCCATATAGGCAGGCCCATTTGTCGCCAACGCTTTTTTCACTTTGGTCATGAGGTCCTTCCAGTTATGCGGCGAAGCCTGCGCGGCATAAGCCACATTATGAGCGGCCATGATGCGAGTGAGGTCTTTGCGGCGCTGTGTTTTTCCCTGGATTTTCGAACCAACAGGCTGGGTGGTTGTGTCCGCTCCGAAGGGCGTGGCACTCGAACGCTGGATACCGGTATTCATGTAGGCGCCGTTGTCGTAACAAATGTAAAGGAGCTGGTGACCCCTCTCCATTGCGCCGGAAAGCGCCTGGAAACCGATATCATAGGTGCCGCCGTCGCCACCGAACGCGATGAACTTGATTTCCCTGCTGATTTTGCCTTTTTTCCGGAGAGCACGATACATCGTTTCTATCCCAGAGGCCGTGGCAGCGGCGTTTTCGAAGGCGCTGTGCATCCAGGGTACCTGCCAAGCCGTGTAGGGGAACAGGCAGGTCGACACCTCGAGGCAGCCCGTGGCATTCGCGATCACCACTGGTTCGTCTATGGCCAGGAGAACCTGGCGCACAACTGTCGGCGCGCCGCACCCGGAACACATTCGGTGGCCGCCGGTGAGCTGATTCGGCTTGTGTGACAGCGATTTAAGAGTCAGGGGTTTTTCCTGTGTCGTGCTCATTCTCTTCTCCTTGGATATAACCACAAAGCCACTGAGGGAATCAACGTTCGACTCTACTTGTCCTCGGCACACTCTGCGGCTGACTTTTTAATTAATTCCTAACCGAGATATACTCTTTCATTATCCTGACCTTGCCGGTCTTGGCGACCTCCGCAGTCTCTTCAATCACCTTATCCACATCGAGGGGCATCAAGTCCCTGCCGCCGAGGCCGTAGATTTTGTTGAACAAGACCGGTCCCCGCTGGGGAGATACTGCTGAGGCAATTTCCATGAACAGCGGGCCATAGCCGCCGTAGGAGTCCGCACGGTCCATGATGCAGACGGCCCGCGCGTTCTTGAGCGCGACGCCTATTTCGTCATAGGGGAAGGGCCGGAAAAGCCGGGGTTTCAGCAGGCCGGCCTTAACACCTTGCTCACGATACCGATCGATTTCATCCTTAATGGTACCGGCGGCGGAGTTCAGCGCCACAAGCACGATCTCGGCATCCTCGGTCCGGTACGATTCGAAGAGGTCGTATTTCCTGCCCGTAATCCTCGCGAATTCCTCGGATACCTCTTTTACGACCCGCTTCGCATTTAGCATGGCTTCGTGCTGGGCGCGTTTGTGCTCCATGTAGTAGTCCGGCAGCACGAGCGCCCCGATACTCTTCGGGTTGTCGATGTCGAGCAGCGGATCGATGGCAATGTATTCGCCCACAAATTTTTTCACGTCTTCATCGGTCATGAACTGCATGCTCTCGATGGAGTGGCTGATGATGAATCCGTCCATGTTAACCGCGATCGGTAGCCGCACATCCTTGTGCTCCGCGATCCGGTACGCCATGACCGTGTTGTCGTATGCTTCCTGGGCGTTTTCCGAGAAAAGCTGGATCCAACCGCAGTCGCGCATGCCCATGCCATCTGAGTGATCGCCGTGGATGTTGAGGGGGGCGGACAGTGCCCTGTTTACGAGTGCCATCAAAATCGGCAAGCGATAACCGGACGCAATATGAAGCATCTCCCACATGAGGGCCAGGCCCTGTGCACTCGTCGCCGTTGCAACGCGGCCGCCCGCTGCAGATGCACCAATGCAAGCGCTCATAGCGCTGTGTTCGCTCTCCACGAGGATCGTCTCAGTGTCCACCTTGCCGTTCGAAACGAAGGAGGTAAACGACTCCATAATTCCGGTTGACGGCGTGATAGGATAGGCGGGCATCACATCGGGGTTTAACTGGCGGAACGCTTCGGCAACAGCCTGGTTGCCGGTGACCGCCACGGTTTTTGTCGTCGCTACAGCCATGTTATTTGCCCTCCTCTTCCATGACAATGGCCTTATTGCCCTTCTTGCCCGGGCATTCCATGGCGCACACACCGCAGCCTTTGCAGTGATCATAGTCGAAGCCGGTCATCTTTTCATCTTTTACCGTGACCGCGGAATCAGGGCAGTAGATCCAGCAGAACAGACACTGAATGCAGTTTTCTTCGACCCACCTTGGCTTAAACGAGCGCCACGAACCCGTTTTGTATTCATTCGCGTTGCCGGCCTTCAGGACCGTTCCGGCATGGGGCAGTTCTTTCCAGTTCATCTGTTTCATCCCTGCTTTACCTCCTCGTATCCACGCTTCACCGCGGCGAGATTTCCTTCGATGATCTTCTGGGCGAATTTCTTTCCGAAGCTCCTTTTCACGTCATCGAGCAGCACGTCCATGGCCACAATCCCCGTAGCCTTGTTTACCGCGCCGAGCATGGGGGCGTTCGGCATGGGACGGCCAATCTGCTCGATCGCGATTTTGGTCGCATCGATCGTGAAAACCTTCTGGGAGGGTTTCGCTTTCAGTTTCTCCCGGACTTCTTTCGGGTCCCTGCTGGTGTTAATGACGAAGACGGCATCGTCTTTCGCGCCTTCCGCAACGTTGATCGCGTCAAGAAGCGACGCATCCACCACCGCGACCACGCCCGGATTCAGCACCGGGCAGTGCATTCTGAGTGTTTTTTCGCTGATGCGGTTGTATGCGCGGAGCGGAGCGCCGGCGCGTTCCGGCCCGTATTCCGGAAATGCCTGAACTTGGCGGCCACCGGAAAGACAGGCGTCAGCGAGCACCTTGGCCGCAGTGACGGTCCCCTGACCGCCTCTCCCGTGCCACCTGATCTCAATCATATCTGCCATGGATTTGTCCTCCTGCTTAATTTCGGATTGCGAATTCGTGATTTCGGGTATTGTTCAATCCGCATTTACAATCATCCGAAATCGGCAATAAACTTACATTTCCCGCCGACCTTCGAGCGCCCGCTGGACGGTGTTCTCGTCGGCGTACTCGATATCACCGCCGACCGGAAGGCCATAGGCGATACGGCTGACAGTGATCCCGAGGGGTTTGATCAATTTGGAAAGATAGAGCGCCGTTGTTTCGCCCTTGACCGTTGGATTCGTCGCGATGATAACTTCCCTGACCAGGCCTGTCTTCAGCCGGTCCATGAGGGCGTCGATCTTAAGGTCTTCCGGGCCGATGCCGTCGAGCGGAGAGATGGCGCCAAGCAGCGCATGATAGCGTCCCCGGAATATGCCATTCTTTTCAAGAACAAGAATGTTGCTCGGTTCTTCAACAACGCAGATGCGGGCGCTGTCGCGTTTTTCATCGCGGCATATGCTGCACATCTCGTCCTCGGTGATATTACTGCACACGGTGCAATACCGGGTGTTGTTTTTGAGGTCCAGAATGGCCTGCGCTATGACAGCAGCCTCGCTCTGCGGCATGCCGAGCACGGCAAAGGAGAGCCGCTCGGCGCTCTTTCTGCCAATACCGGGCAGTTTCATGAATGCCTCGACCATCCTGCCGAGTGCCTTGCCCGAGACTTCTGCGGCTTGTGCGCCAGCCTGCCCCTGTTTTCGTTCTTGCGGGGATGTCCGGGACAATTGCTCCTTCACCGCTACCCTATCCTGTGCGCTGCGCTCCATACATCACCCCATGCTAAAACAAACCGGGCGGAATCCCCATGCCTGAAGTAAGTTTGGACATTTCTTCCTTCATCAAGTCCTGAGATTTTCTGAGCGCCTCGTTTACCGCGGCAGCGACCAAATCTTGAAGCATTTCAATGTCCTTCGGGTCGACTACCGAAGCGTCTATCTTGATGGAAAGGACTTCCTGTCTGCCGTTGGCAACGACAGTCACCATCCCGCCGCCGGAAGAAGCCTCTACGGTTTTCCCTCCTGCTTCTTCCTGAAGCTTTTTGACCCGCTCCTGCATCTGCTGGGCCTGTTTCATAATGTTGCTGAGCATATTTTTTGACATAGGAAGTCCTGGTTAAAAGGTATTTGAAAAACCATTAAGGGAGAGTATATTAAAAGAAATTTTTCGGTTTTGCAACAAAAAATGCGGGGTTAATGAATATATAAAAAAATTAAATGGCATATAACGGCTACACGGAACTGTCAGTCAGTCGGGTTGTCGTGTTCTATGACTTCTCCCTGAGGAAAAACACGAAGGACGTCTTGGACGGCGGGGTCCTGTTCTTCGGGTTTGATCTTTTTGGGACTTTTCGATTTGATATTGCTCTTCGGCGTATCTCCCAGGGGCTTGACCTTCACCTGAACTTTTCTGCCCAGAACCTCCTGGGCCGCTTGCTCGATAACATCGAGATTCTCCCGCTTTTCCACCTGACTGACCTGAAAAACACCTTTCACACCGAGGACTAAAATCGTATCGGTATTTTCAAGCAGGCTGCTGTGCTCTAAAAAAGAGGCAAGACCCGGCTTTTTGGATTTGAGCGCCTTCATGATCACACCCCAAACATCAGCCTGTTCGCCGCCCTGTGCTGCTAACGGGGGGGAAGGAGCCGCTGAAGGGCGTACAGGCTGGACATAAGACTGAGGCGTTTCACGCACCTTCTGGGGGGAACGTGTCGACGCTCCTGCGGGAGTCGCCGGCGGCTGCTTGCCCGATGCGAGCCGTGCCTCGAGTTCTTTCATGCGGCCAAGCACTTCTGCAAGCGGCTGAAGCGGTGCAAGACTGCAGGCTTTAATGAGACCTATTTCAAGCGTGAATCGCTGATGGGGCGACCAGCGCATATCGTCGAGCGTTTTTGAAAGACTGTCAAAGAGCATCAGGAGCTGGTTCGCTTCCGCCTTATCAGCCTGCTGCCTGATGGCCTCGATATCGGCGGTGGGAAGTTCCATGATCTGTCCCGGCTCAGACGCGATTTTCACAACCATCAGATTTCGCAGGTGTTCCACCATCCCGGAAAGAAACTGGCGCATATCCTGTCCCTGCTCCATAAGGGCATCAACCTGCTTAAGGAGATCGCCTGCATCCCTAGCCAGGAGACTAGCGGCGAACTGCAGCAGACGCTCTTGGGCTACGGTGCCGAGAGTCTCCTGGAGATCACCGTCGGTAATCTCCATACCGCTGTACGAAACCGCTTGGTCCAGGAGGCTCTGGGAGTCCCGCATGCTGCCTTCCGCCGCGCGCGCGATCATCGCAAGGCTCCAGTCCGAAATTTTAATGCCCTCGGTATCGGCAATCGTGCGAAGCCTGCCGATGATTTCGTGAAGCGATACGCGCTTGAACCCATAACGCTGACAGCGGGAGTGAATTGTTGCGGGAATTTTTTGCGGTTCTGTTGTGGCGAAAATGAAAATGACGTGGGGCGGCGGTTCTTCGAGCGTCTTGAGGAGGGCGTTGAAGGCCTCGTTCGTGAGCATATGGACCTCGTCGATCACGTAGACCTTGTACTTGCCGCTAACTGGAGCATATTTAACGGCCTCGCGCAGCTCGCGGATGTGCTCGATGCCCCTGTTCGATGCGCCGTCGATCTCAACAACGTCCACCGAGGTGCCGGCGGCGGTCTCAAGGCAGGAATCGCATTTACCGCACGGGGTCGGGGTCGGGCCTTGGCTACAGTTCAGCGCTTTGGCAAGGATACGGGCCGTGGTGGTCTTTCCCACACCGCGCGGGCCCGAGAACAGGAATGCATGGGCGAGTCTTCCCGACAGAATGGCGTTTTGGAGCGTTCTCGTTATATGCCCCTGGCCAACCACATCATCGAAAACCTGGGGCCTCCATTTTCTGGCTAGCACCTGGTAGCTCATAGCGCCCTCACAATAACCTGGGAATGCTTATTAACCACTGATCAACGCCGTTTAAAACTGAAATCGATGAGAAAAAAATCACACCCTGGCGGGAAATATCGCTGCAAATATTATCTTGATGTTAACCAGGATGAACCATTATCTCATCAGTTTCTTTAGTTTTGTCGCATTTTGTCTCGGCTGTTGAAAATAAAAAGGCTCATAAACCCGGGCGCCCCTGCGGCACACCCGGACCCCGCTTACCGCTGCTTCCTTCCGGACCTGACGGGGTTCACGGGACCGTGGTTGCGCAGGACCCGGGCTCATGAGCGCTTATGAATAGTTCATCGTTAGGGGTTCAGCGTTCAAGTAAAATCATACTTCGTCACTTTCAAGTTTTTATCTGAACAATGAACCCTGAACTATTATTTTAAATATGGCGGAGAGGGTGGGATTTGAACCCACGTTAGGTTTCCCTAAACACGCTTTCCAAGCGTGCGCCTTCAGCCGCTCGGCCACCTCTCCATGTTCAACATTTTGTTCGACTGCTTGTACCGTTTAAACCGTTTAGATTATTTTTATTGTATGGCGGAGAGGGGGGGATTTGAACCCCCGGTGGAGTTACCCCCACAACAGTTTTCGAGACTGCCGCCTTCAGCCGCTCGGCCACCTCTCCGAGTTTCATAAATACTTATGGTTCTGGAGTCACATAAACGTGCCGAGCTTTCAAACCGTTGCCCTGTCACACCCTCGATGCTTTCGATCCGTGCTTACTTCTGACTTTTTCAAAAAAGCGCTGCAGTACTTGGCGGCATTCCGCTTCCAGTATACCAGGCGTTATCCGGTAGGTATGGTTTAGTTTGCCGTCGCGCACTACATCGTATACCGATCCGAGCACACCGGCTTTGGGATCGCGGCAACCATACACTAGCCTTCCAACTCTTGCAAGCACCAAGACCCCTGAACACATCAGGCACGGCTCGAGAGTCACATACAGAGTCGAGTCCGAAAGTCGCCACCTTCCGAGCCTGGCCGATGCCTCACGTACTGCCAGCAGTTCGGCGTGGGCCACGGGGTCCTGCCATGTCTCGCGCATATTGTGGGCCGAGGAAATGACCTCATCGCCGATGACAAGAACAGCGCCGACCGGCGTTTCGCCCAGAGCTTCCGCCCTATGCGCCTCTGCCAAGGCCAGGGTCATGAAATCCTCGTCTGTCCTCTGCCCCAGCTCCATCTCCCTTTCCTGCGCTCGGAGAATAATTCTGTTCACGATAGTTGGTGCGCCCAAGAGGATTCGAACCTCTGGCCTACGGATTCGTAGTCCGTTGCTCTATCCAGCTGAGCTATGGGCGCAAATAAAGCGCACAGATGCGCAAAAAAGCATCTGTGCACATGCTAGTTGCACTCCAAAAATGAAACTACCTGGAAACACCGCCCACAAGCGTGATACCGATCTTCTCATGCACGAAGGGATGAATTGTGGGCTGCAATGAGAACAGCCAGTTGCTCCAAATCTCCTTCCCCTTCTCGGTAACAACAATCTGCGCCGCGGGCATGTTCGGCTTGTCTGTAAGAGAGGTAAACTCCTTGTCGGACATTTTGAAGTCCGGCAGGAAATTAAGCACCTTGACAACCATCTTGGTGCCGGGAATGGTAAACTCGGATCCAATGTTTACGGTGTAATCTTTGGTCTTCTTGGTTGTTTTATCTTCAATTGCGAGTTTCACTGCCTTCCACTTTGCCTTTACTTCTTTCGAAACCACAACCTGCCGCTCAACCTTCGGCATGTTCGGCGCACCGGGTTGCGGCATTCCCGCAGGAGGCATACCGGCCGGAGGCATTCCCCCTTCGACACTCGGGTGCCCTGGCGGCAGCGCAGGCGTCTCCTCTTTTTTCTTGCATGCTCCTAATGAGAGAACGAGAACAAATACGGAAACAATGGCGATGGACCTTTTCAGCATAGTAAATACCCTCCTTGATAATAACAAAAATGTTATTGCGTTGCTCCGTTGGCTGCAACTTATATAAGACATCTTAAAACTGGCGGAGAGGCCGGGATTCGAACCCGGGGTGGAGTTACCCCCACAACTGCTTAGCAGGCAGCTGCCTTCAGCCGCTCGGCCACCTCTCCCTGTTTATCCTTTTGTTTAACCGCTTAAACTATTCAAACAATTTATACGTTTTCTCATTGTATGGCGGAGAGAGAGGGATTCGAACCCCCGGAGCTTTCGCTCAACGGTTTTCAAGACCGCCGCCTTAAACCGCTCGGCCATCTCTCCGTGCTTGGCAAGCCCATTGCGATTGTAGAGTCTCAAGTCTCCATAGAATCTCTTGGGTACTAATCCTTCGTCTCCAATAAACTCTCAACGCAAAAGACTCAACGGGCTATTCTCTCAGCTCCGCCCATGTACGGCCTGAGTATTTCGGGGATGACCACGCTCCCGTCAGACTGCTGGTAGTTCTCCAGAATCGCCACTACGGTCCGGCCGACCGCAAGGCCCGAACCGTTCAGCGTATGCACCAGTTCGGTTTTCTTGCTGCCTTTGGGCTTATAGCGGATGTTTCCGCGGCGCGCCTGGAAGTCTTCGAAGTTCGAACACGACGAAATCTCTCGATACTTGTTCTGGCCCGGCAACCACACCTCGATATCATACGTCTTTGCCGCGGAAAAACCCAAATCCCCCGCGCAGAGTACGATTACCCGATATGCTAGGCCAAGGCGTTTAAGGATCTCCTCTGCATTGGCTGTAAGCTTTTCAAGCTCGTCATAGGAAGTATCGGGCCGGGCGAATTTAACCAGTTCTACCTTGTTGAACTGGTGCTGCCGGATGAGACCGCGCGTGTCTTTTCCGTATGATCCAGCTTCGCGCCGGAAGCAGGGTGTATATGCAGCATAGAGCACGGGAAGGCTTTCTTCCGGCAGGATCTCGTCCCGATGAATATTGGTCACCGGAACCTCCGCCGTGGGAATCAGGAAATATGTCCCGTTCTCCACTTTGAAAAGCTCCTCCTCGAACTTCGGCAACTGACCCGTCGCCGTCATACTCTCCCGATTCACCATGAACGGGGGAAGCACTTCCCGATAGCCATGTTCTGTGGTATGGAGGTCGAGCATGAGGTTGATCAGTGCTCGTTCGAGTCTCGCGCCTGCGCCTTTGTAAAGAGCGAAACGGGCTCCCGTAATCTTGGCAGCCCGGTCAAAATCAATTATGTCGAGGTATTCTGCCAGGTCCCAATGCGGCTTCGGTTCGAACGAGAACGCGGGCGGCTCGCCGCCTTGCGGTGACCAGCGCCTGATTTCCACGTTATCATTTTCGTCTTTACCGTCGGGAACCGAGGCATGCGGCAGGTTCGGGATCGTAAGCAGAATGTTCCGTTGGGCGTCTTCAACCTCACGGGTGCTGTTCTCGAGCGCGGCGATCGTATCACCGACCGAGCGCATCTCGGCAACTTTGTCCTCCGCCGGTTGTCCGGCTTTTTTCAGCCGGCCGATCTCCTCGGACACGTCATTCCGTCGGCGGCGAAGGGTTTCGATCTCCTGCTGGGATGCGCGCCTCTTGAGGTCCAACGACAAGAACTCCGTTAGATCAAGGTGTGTGCCTCGCCGTGCTAGACCCGCCTTGACTACATCCGCATTCTCTCTGACAAACCGTAAATCAAGCATTTAGGTTATCATTCTCCTTCTATATTGTCAATAACTTTTCTTGACAATCCTGTTCTCGAGAGCCTTGATCTTGACCTGGATGGCCTCGGGATTCGGATATACCGGTTCGATTTCTTTATAGAGCACGAGTGCGTCTTTCAGATTATCACCGAGCTCAAGACACTCGGCAAGAGCGAATTTCGCCTTGATCACAAGCTCCTTGTCCGTGTTCTGTTCCAGGGCTTTCCGGTAATATTGCTCCGAAGCATCGAGTTGGCCTTTGGAAAATGCTGCCGTACCCAGGCGAAAGTATGCAAGACGTGACTGCTGTCCGTTTGGAAATTCGGCCACCTGTTTCGTCCAGGTCTTCTCCGCCTCTTCAATCCTTCCTACCCGGAACTGACATTCAGCGAGGCTGTAGAGGCTCTTCTCCCGGACTTCGCGGTTTGTGTAGGCGGCGGCCGCTTGATATTCCTGTATCGCCCGTTCGTAGTCGTTGTAACCAAGTTCGTAGATCTGTGCAATGTACCACTGTGCGTACGCGGCCCTTTCGCGGTGCGGAAAGGTCTTAAGCAGAAGTCGAAGTGTCTGGAGCGCCTTGTCGGTCTCTCCGAGATAGAGAAACTGTGTTACTCCGGCCCAGTAGAGCGCTTCATCCGCCTTCGGGCTCGAGGGATGCTCTTTCACCAGCTCGAAGTATAACCTCACGGCGGTCTGGTAATCCCCCGCGTTCCAGCGTTTGGTAGCGGCTTCGTACTTGTTGCTCGCGTCCTTATCAAAAACATCGCATCCTGTCAGGAGCATCCCGATCAGGATAATCAGAAGAGCTTTTTTCATAGCACGACGGAATCCTGGCCGGCCGGCGGCTCGGCTGCGCTTTTCTCCCCCGCCGCATCCTTCTCGTCTTCCCGCTCAACGACCTTAGCGAAGCTGACGACCTTATCTCCCTCCTCGATGTCGAAGAGGCGCACGCCCTGGGTATTCCGGCCCTGTACGGATATATCCCCGGCCCGGATGCGCAGCACTTTCCCATTCGATGTGATGAGAATGATCTCGTCTTCGCCGGATACCTGGGCCATACCGATGACCCGGCCGTTTTTTTCGGTGGTTTTGATGGTGATAATGCCTTTGCCGCCCCTGCCCTGGCTGCGGTAATCTTCAAGCGTGCTCCTCTTCCCGTAACCCTTCTCTGTCACGGTGAGGATAGTCGAATCATCGCGCACGATCTCCATCCCCTTGACCTCGTTGTTTTCATCCAGCCGGATGCCGATCACGCCTTTGCCCGTACGTCCGATCTCGCGCACATCCTCCTCCGAAAAGCGGATCGAGAGACCGTCTCGCGTACCGAGGAACACATCGCGGTTACCGTCCGTCACTTCAGCGGAGATAAGTTCATCGCCTTCGTCAAGGGTGATTGCTCTGATGCCCGAGGGCCGCGGATGGCTGTAGGATTCGAGCTCCGTTTTTTTAATGACGCCCTGCTTGGTCGCCATGAGAACAAAGTGGTCCGGCGTGAATGCACGCACCGGGAGCGCCGCCGTTACACGCTCGTCCTGGCTGATCTGAATAAGGTTGACGATGGCCTTTCCCTTCGCCTGTCTGCCCGCCTCGGGTAATTGATGGACCTTGAGCCAGTAGACTCTGCCCTTGTTCGTGAAAAAGAGGATATAGCTGTGCGCTGTAGCGGTAAAGAGCCGTTCTACAAAATCCTCTTCCTTCGTTTCCATGCCGATCTTACCCTTACCGCCGCGCTTCTGCGCCCGATAAGTCGTAAGCGGATTACGCTTGATGTAGCCGGCGTGAGAGATGGTGATTACCATCTCTTCGTCCTTGATCAGGTCCTCGATGTCGATTTCCGAGGTTTGCGCCACGATCTCGGTCCGTCGCGGGTCTCCGTACTCCGCCTTGATCGCCAGCAGCTCATCCCTGATGATTTTCATGACCAGTGCGTCGGAAGCGAGGATCTCGCTCAATCTCGCAATCTCCCTGAGCACTTCCTCATATTCGGCAATGATCTTATCGCGCTCGAGGCCTGTAAGCCTCTGGAGCCGCATCTCGAGAATGGCCTGGGCCTGTATTTCAGAAAGCTTGAATTCTCGCACCAAACTTTTTTTCGCCTCATCAGGGTTTGCGGAGGCTTTGATGAGGGCGATGACCGCATCAAGGTTTTCGAGGGCGATCTTGAGGCCCAGGAGGATATGTGCGCGTTCTTCGGCTTTTTTCAGGTCGTATTTTGTCCTGCGCACAACGACTTCCCTGCGATGCTGGACGAAGTTCGACAGGAGTTTGCGCAAGTTGAGCACTCTCGGCTGGTTGTTCACCAGAGCAAGCATGATGACGCCGAAGGTGGACTGCATGGCGGTATGCTTGTATAGCTGGTTTAAAATAACTGCTGAAATTTCGCCCTTCTTCAGGTCGATCGCGATTCGCATTCCTTCACGGTCCGATTCATCCCGGATCTCAGCTATGCCCGTAATCTTCTTATCCTGCACCAGCTCGGCGATCCGTTCGAGCAGCCTCGCCTTGTTCACCTGGTAGGGAAGTTCCGTCACGATGATGCTCTCCCGGTCTCCCTTGCCTTCTTCTATCGTTGCACGAGCGCGCATCTGAACGATGCCACGGCCGGTCAAATAGGCCTGCTTTATTCCTTCATACCCATGGATAAAACCGGCGGTGGGGAAATCCGGCCCCTTGATTGCGGCCATGAGCTCCGGGATCGTGACCTCGGAATTGTCGATCATCATTACGAGCCCGTCGACGACTTCTGAGAGATTATGCGGCGGTATGTTTGTAGCCATGCCCACGGCGATGCCCGCCGAACCGTTAATCAGGAGATTCGGCACGCGTGTGGGAAGCACCGAGGGTTCCGCCGTGGTGTCATCGAAATTCGGCACGAAGTCGACCGTTTCCTTATCGATATCCGCAAGAAGCTCTTCGGCAAGTTTCGTGAGCCGCGCTTCGGTATAGCGGTAGGCCGCAGCCGGATCGCCATCCACGGACCCGAAGTTCCCCTGGCCGTCCACCAGGGGATAGCGCATGTTGAAGTCCTGAGCCATTCTGACCATGGTATCATAGACAGCGCTGTCGCCGTGCGGATGGTATTTCTTCAGCACTTCGCCCACAACGCCGGCGCTCTTTGAGTACTTTTTGTTATGCAGGAGCCCTTCACGGAACATGGCATAGAGAATGCGCCGGTGCACGGGCTTAAGCCCGTCTCGCACGTCAGGCAGTGCCCGGCCCACGATCACACTCATGGAGTAATCGAGGTACGAGGTCTTCATCTCCTGCTCTATATTGATCTGTGATTTTATTTCAAGAGGTTCCATAAATATTAATCCTCGCCGAGTGCCTCGGCATCAGCAAGGTCTTTCTTTACTGACCAGTGCGCGCTTGTTTAGAATGAACTCGTTCTTCCCGATATAGAAGACGGGAACGGTATCAAACGTCCCCGAAATGCGGCCTGAGTATGCTTCTTCCCAATGATATGCCGGTGACCGACGTAACGATGTCGATACGAACCGGTGGCACGCCGAGTTGAACAACCCTGTCCGGGACCGTGAAATCATCAACCGTCAACCCCAGGGAGCCAAATCCGAACTCCTCATGCGCGCGCTGATACGAACACCGTTCTCCCGGATCGGCTGTACGAGAATGTCCAAATCGCCGGTATATCGCGGTGCTCCATGAAAGGCAAGCGGTACGCGCCGATGATCAGGTGACGTACCTCATTTGCGTTGAAAAGCGCGAGCAGTTTTTTGTAATCGATTTCCGCTTCCATCGCGTTCTCTCCGCAAACGTTCAACGGTGGCGATGCGATCTTCCGACGTTTTGGACAACCAAAAAAGCAGGTTCTCTCTGATTTCAGAAAGCTCCTGCAAATGCCCCTTTCGTACAACCCGTTCGATCATGCTTCCTCATACCGCCGGAATACTGAGCCGTCGCAAGCTAAAGCCTGCTGCTATTCATATGCAGCTCTGCTAGACGTCCAGGTTCTTCACTTCCAGCGCATGGCGTTGGATAAACGCCCTGCGCGGTTCCACAGCGTCTCCCATGAGAATAGTGAAGATTTCATCGGCCTTGATCGAGTCTTCGATGGTCACCTGCAGGAATGTTCGCTTTTCCGGGTCCATCGTGGTCTGCCAGAGCTGCTCGGGGTTCATCTCTCCGAGACCCTTGTAGCGCTGTATGGCGAGGCCTTTCTTGCCGAGCTCGAGCACATAGTGCACGAGTTTGCCGACATGGGTAAAAGTTTTTTCTTCGCCCTTTTCCCGAATGAGGTATGCAGGGCCGTCCAGCCCGAGCATCGCGGGCGACAGGCTCTGGAGCTCGCGGAATTCCGGGGTAGTTACGAAATTCTCATCGATTACGATACTCGAGGATATCGCGTCCCACTTGGTGTCAAATCTGAGTTTAAATGCCTCGTGCTCCTCATCTCTTTCGATGGCCTTGTCAATGGTCGTTTTGGGATGATATTCCTTCAGGTACTTCTCGATCGATGCGGCTATGGACTTGAGCTTTTCCTCGTCCTTCAGTGCGGCCTTGCTGAAGGTCTTGTCAAGCAGCAGTGCGCGGAGCGCAACAATGTCGAGACGCTTTCTCTTAAACTTGTCCAGCGTCCTCTCGAACTGGACGAGCTTTTTGAGCGTCGAGGTAAGCCGCTCGCCGGCCAGATAGGCCCCCAGTTCCGACGAGTAAAGCTCCATATCCTCCGCGGCGAGATCGAGAAGGAAATCCTCCATACGGGATTCATCCTTGATGTATCGCTCGGTCTTTCCCCGTTTGACTTTAAAAAGCGGCGGCTGGGCGATGTAAAGATAACCCCGCTCGATGACCTGGAGCATCTGCCGGTAGAAAAACGTAAGCAGCAGCGTACGGATATGCGCGCCGTCGACATCGGCGTCGGTCATGATCACGATTTTATGATAGCGCAGCTTGGCAATGTCGAACTCCTCGGCCCCGATGCCCGCGCCAAGGGCGGTGATGAGCACCTTGATCTCATCGCTCGAGAGCATCTTGTCGAAGCGCGCCTTTTCCACATTCAGAATCTTGCCTTTGAGCGGGAGGATCGCCTGGTTCTTGCGGTCCCTTCCCTGCTTGGCCGAACCGCCTGCCGAGTCTCCCTCCACAATGTAAAGCTCGGAAAGCGCCGGGTCCTTCTCTTGGCAGTCCGCGAGCTTCCCGGGCAGCGATGTCGAGTCCAAAACGCCCTTTCGGCGGGTCAGTTCGCGCGCTTTCCTCGCGGCTTCTCTCGCGCGCGCAGCATTCAAGCCCTTCTCGGCGACTTTTCGTGCGACAAGCGGATTTTCCTCAAGATAGGAGCCGAGGGACTCGTTCACCATGGCTTCGACAATGCCCTTGACCTCACTGTTGCCGAGCTTGGTCTTGGTCTGCCCCTCGAATTGAGGGTTCGCCAACCGCACGCTCACGACCGCCGTCAGGCCTTCGCGAACGTCCTCTCCCGAGAGCGCGTCGGCGCCGTTCTTGAGAAGACCGCTCGAGACAGCGTAGCCATTTACCGTGCGGGTGAGCGCCGCTTTGAACCCGGCAAGGTGCGTGCCACCCTCCTGGGTATTGATGTTGTTCGCGAAAGCAAAGACCTGTTCGACGTAGCTGTCGTTATACTGGAAGGCGATCTCAACAAAGACTCCCTCACGATCCTTGGCGAGATAAATGGGCGCCGGATGGAGGGGCGTCTTGTTCTTGTTCAAATACTCGATGAACGAGACGATGCCGCCCTCGTAGAAGAAGGCCTGCTTCTTGCCGGAGCGTTCATCCTGAATCGTAATTCTGAGACCACGGTTCAGGAACGCAAGCTCCCGGAGGCGCTGCGAGAGGATGTCGAAGCTGTATTCGCGGTCCTCGAAGATCTGAAAGTCCGGTTTAAAGGTGATTTTAGTGCCCGTCGTCGCGGTCGTGCCGGTCACGGCAAGCGGGGCCTGGGGATCGCCTCGCTCGTAGCGCTGCTGGAACACCTTTCCGTTCTGCTTGATCTCGAGATCGAGCCATTCAGAAAGCGCGTTCACTACCGACACGCCGACTCCGTGGAGACCGCCGGAGACCTTATACACGTCGCTGTCGAACTTGCCGCCGGCATGGAGCACGGTCAGGGCCACCTCGGCGGCGGAACGCTTCTGCGTACGGTGCATTTCCGTGGGGATGCCACGACCGTCATCGATGACCGTGATGCTGTTATCGACATGAATAATGACGTCGATGTTTTTACAGAAGCCGGCCATGGCCTCATCAACGCTGTTGTCGACGATCTCATAGACGAGATGATGAAGCCCCACACTGCCGGTGCTGCCGATGTACATGGCAGGCCGCTTGCGAACTGCCTCAAGGCCTTCAAGCACTTTTATGCTGTCTGCTGTATATTCCATCCGCTCCTCGCAAAAAGAGGGATTTTGCCGCTGCGTGCGGAAATCCCTCGCTGCAAGTGTAAAGGATCTACACGAAAATTCCTACATTTGGATGCATGTGTCCGATTGCAATCAAGTCCCTGTACGCCATGCGCCGGAGGCTATACTCTCATGGGCATGACTACGCACTTGTAATTCTCATCGCCGTCCTCGGTTATGAGGCAGGGGCTCAAGGGGTCATTGAGCTCAATCGCTATATGCTCCCGGTCCATCGACATGAGCACATCCATGAGGTAGCGGGAATTGAAGCCGATGGCGATTCCCTCCCCCGAGTAATCCACAGCCAGTTCTTCGCTCGCCTCCCCGATTTCCGGGTTGTTCGTCGAGAGAATGATGCGTTCCTTCTCTAGCTGCAGCTTGACGGCGTTCGTCTTTTCCTTGGACAGGATCGAAACCCTCTTGACCGCATGGGTCATCACTTCCTTGGAGACCGTCACCTTCTTCGAGCTCTTCGCGGGCACTACCTGGAGATAATTGGGATAATTGCCGTCGATGAGCTTCGATACCATAACGAGTCCGTCGCGTTTAAAGAGAGCGTGATTTTTGCTGAACCCGATCCTGAGCTCGGTCTTGGGCGCATCCTCCTCAAGCAGACGCCGCAGCTCCATCATGGCTTTCTTGGGGATGATGAAGCTCTCTTCCTTGTGCTTGGCGTCAATAACGCGGTCAATCATGGAAAGCCGGTGGCCGTCGGTGCCGACCATGCGGATATTGAGTCCGCCCTTTGCCTGGGTCATGTGCACGAAAAGACCGTTCAGCACATAACGGGCGTCATTCTCGCCCACCGCGTAGAGGGTCTTCTTGATCATCTCGCGAAGCATGTCGCCGTCGATGGCGATCATTCCTTCTTCCGCCACATCGGGAAGTGCGGGATATTCGTCTTTCGGCAGTCCCACTAATTTGAACTGTGCATGCCCCGATATTATTTTAACCCAGTTGCCTTCCTCGACTTTTATCAGCACGTCATCCGCAGGGAGCTCACGGACAATCTCGTACATCTTCTTTGCCGACACGGTTACGGAACCGGGTTTTTCGACATCGGCAACGTAGCGCCCGCGCAGTCCGATTTCCAGATCCGTGGCAATGATTTCAATACTTCCGCCCTCGGCTGTGAGGAGCATATTCGAGAGGATGGGCATGGTATTCTTTTTTTCCACGATGCCCTGAATTCTCTGCAGCCCCTTCAGGATTTCCTCTTTCTTGATTTTCAGTTTCATCTACGGAAGCCTCCTGTCACATCCATGAATATTATCAGAAACCCCACTAAATAGCAATAATTTTTTGCTGCATTTTATCTTGTAATTTCAACGTTTTATCTGCCTAATTAACATCTCTATTCTTGACCGGAGTTCGCCGTCTTTTTCTTTCTTTTCTTCGATCACATTACATGCATGGATTACGGTGCTGTGGTCCTTGCCGCCGAAGAAATTTCCGATCTCGGGAAACGATGAATTCGCCAGTGTGCGGCAGAGATACATCGCCACCTGCCGCGGCAGCACCACGGCCTTGGTGCGGCGTTTCGATTTCAGATCCGAAATTTTTACGCCAAAGGATTCAGCTACGAACTTCTGGACGAGGTCGTTGGTGATGATCTTATCCCTGTTGTCGATCAAGTACTTGAGCTCGTTTTTTGCGAGTTCCTGGGTTATCTCGGTATTTGTCAGCGATGACACAGCGCCGAGTTTGACGAGTCCGCCTTCAAGTTCGCGGATGTTGCTCTTCATCATCGCCGCGAGAAACTCAGCCACATCGTCAGGCAGACGGATTCCCCAGAAGTCCGCTTTCTTCTTCAGGATGGCTATCCTCGTCTCCAGGTCCGGCAACTGGATGTCGGAGATCAGGCCGGACTCGAACCGCGACCGGAGACGCTCTTCAATATCGGGAATTTCCTTGGGCTGGCGGTCGCTGGTAAGAACAATCTGTTTCTGCGCCTCATAGAGGGCGTTGAAGGTATGAAAGAACTCTTCCTGCGTCCGCTCCTTGCCGGCGATGAACTGGATATCGTCGATGATCAGAACATCCATGTTCCGGTATTTCTGGCGGAACTCCTCCATCCGCTGGTGGCTCATGCGGTTGATCAATTCATTCGTAAACTGCTCCGAGGAAAGATAGGCTACTTTGGTGCGCGGAGATTTGCCCTGAATGTAATGGCCTATGGAATTTATGAGATGGGTCTTCCCGAGACCGACCCCGCTGTAAATGAAGAGTGGATTGTAGGACCTTCCCGGAGCGTCGGCAACGGCCTTTGCAGCCGCATGTGCAAACTGGTTGCTCGGCCCAACAACGAAGGTGTTGAAGGTATATTTTTTTTCAAAGAGCCCAATCTTTTCTTCGCGGCCCTCTTTTTTTTCTTCTTTTGTCTGGCGTACGGCCTTTTTCACCTGCTGGGGCTGGACAAAGAATTCTATTTCCATGTCCTCTCTCTTGGTTACTTCGCGGATGACATCGCTCAGTGTCCCCCAGTGATGCTCCTTGATCCAATCACGATGGAACTTGCTGGGCACTTCTATCAGCAGCCGGTTACCGTCAATGGACAGAAGTTTCGACTGGCTGAACCATGTATCGTAACCCTGCTTGGACATTCGATTTTCTATGAGAAGCAGTATCTCTTCCCAAATTCTTTCTTGATCCATGAAATACCCCGAAAACACCCGGAAAAACAGTGGTGGTTACAAACATCCTTATCCACAGGTGTGGACAATGTAAATTGCTATAATTATTCAGTGTGTTATGTCTCTGCTCGGAGGCAGTTTGTCAGCTTTTTATTGCCCATTATTGCGTATTATTTAGGGCTCCCTGAGAAGTGTACTTAGCACGTATTTTGCAGAATATAGTCATAATAATAAACTTGCCCGGGATGGCGAGGCAAGACTATACCAGAACCCGGATTTTCTCGCAAGGTATTTTTGTTCGGATGTTTTTGTTCCGTACAAGACCCTTATGCTATCGAAAACAGTGATAACGACGCAAAAATCGCATATCCTTGTGCTATACTTTTGAATTCTGGAGCAAACCTGAGAACGAAACTGAGTAAATAATTGCTTGACTTCGCAACTATGTCTTAGTATAATAAAACAGTTGTTTCATAATCATTAAAATCGGTTCTTTTTATAAATTCAGTATACACACTATTTCAGGAGGTAAAAGAATTATGTCTGCAGAAATAAAGTTCGATCAGCTTTTGGATGCAAAAGGTTTGAGCTGCCCTCTTCCGATCTTGAAAACCAAGAAAGCTGTTGAAACTCTTACAAAAGATCAGGTTCTGAAAGTGGAAACCTCGGACCCCGGTTCAAAAAACGACATGGCGTCATGGGCAAAGAGAACGGGCAATGAAATTGTAAAGGTTGAAGAGGGTTCCGGCACGTTCACCTTTTATATTAAGAAAAAGGCATAAGGAGACCACAATGGCAAATAAAAAAATGACGATAATTGCGTCCAAGGGTTCGCTGGACATGGCCTACCCGCCCTTGATCCTCGCGACAACGGCTGCAGCCATGGGCATCGACGTAACGATTTTTTTCACCTTCTACGGCCTCGACATAATCAAAAAAAATAATGCCGACAACCTGAAGATCTCCCCTGTGGGGAATCCCGCCTTGCCAATGCCCGTGCCGATTCCGACTCTTGTTGCGTCGCTACCAGGGATGGAGGCAATGGCAACTGCCATGATGAAGTCGATGTTCAACAAACACGGAGTTGCGAGCATCGGCCAACTGCTTGACCTTGCCAGAGAAAGCGGCGTGAAGCTGATAGGATGTCAAATGACCATGGATGTCATGGGGGTCAAACAATCCGACATCATTGATGGTGTTGAGTTCGGCGGCGCAGCAACGTGGCTGGACGCTGCCTCGGACGCTCAGATCAACCTGTTTATTTAATCTCTTCGAGCTTTATTTTTTCCTTTCAAATAAAACCGGTTCCTTCATGGAGTCGGTTTTTTTATTTCCGATGGCCGGGCAATTCATGAACCATATCCAGAAAGACTTGCCGCGAAGACGCGCAAACTCAAAAACAATCTTTGATTTTTGTTTTCAATCACACGATTTTTTTCCTTCTAGACCTTTGTACCTTCGCAGTTACAAGATGTCTGATTCCGGCTTTCCCCCGCTGGCGTTCCGTATTGCGGAGCGCTGGACTTTTCTTTCCGTTTGTGTTAAAAAAGTCCATGCGCATACCGGATAACCTCAAATATGACGAAAAAGGCCTTATCCCAGCCGTGATCCAGGACTGGAAAACAGGTGAAGTCCTGATGGTCGCTTACATGAACGCTGAATCCGTGAAGAAAACCGTTGATACCGGTCTCACTTGGTTCTGGAGCCGTTCACGCCAGAAATTCTGGCAAAAGGGGGAAACTTCCGGCCATATCCAGCGGGTAAAGGATATACTCTATGATTGCGACCAGGACACTATTCTGGTAAAGGTCGATCAGACCGGCCCTGCGTGCCATACAGGCGCGCGCAGCTGCTTTTTCAGGAGCTTCTCCTGTTCCGGGGAGGAAAAAAAATCGTGATCCGGGATTCGAACTGTATTTTCTGCAAAATTATCGATAAAAAAGTTCCATCCAAGATCGTATTCGAGGACGAAACAGTCATCGCGTTCGAGGACACGAACCCCCAGGCGCCCGTGCATATGCTCGTTGTTCCCAAGCGGCATATACCCGAGATCCACAGCATGATGGAGGCTGACCGGGAACTTGTCGGCCACCTTTTTTTTACCGCGAAAAAAATCGCCGACGAAAAAGGCTTGGATGCGAAGGGATACCGCCTGGTCATCAACAATGGCGCCGGCGCGGGGCAGACCGTGTTTCATGTCCATCTTCATCTTTTATCTGGCCGACATTTTCGTTGGCCTCCGGGTTAGCCACAACTCCTTGTGAGTTGGTGAAAAACAACCTGTGCATATCTTCGATTCCCGTCTTTTCAACACCCCTGTCCCCGAGAATCCACGAGCGTTTCCTCTGGTTGTGCTTTTTCTTTTTCATTTCTCTTTCAATACGTTTTCGCTCTTTCCAACATATCCACAGGACCTACTACTACTACTACTATTTTATTAATATATATTAATAATAGATTCTTACTTCTGCACGATGTCTATAACAGGCATCGCAAACCCTTCATCACCAAACACATTGCATACCGTAGGGGTTCATGGTATAAAAAGAGAAATGAAGAACATTGCAAATTTTCTTTTCGAAGCGGGAATGTTGAAGCGCACTCCCCGGAGCGGTTTTCAATTCCTCGGCAGCGGCGCCGAATCCGTTGCAGAACATATTTTCCGAACAACCTATATCGGCTTTGCCCTGGGGAAGCTCGCTCAAGGAGTTGATGTAGATCGCTTGGTCAGGATGTGCCTGTTCCACGATCTTCCCGAAGCAAGGACTGGGGACCTCAACTACGTGAATAAAAAGTATGTCGACGCTGATGAAAAAAGGGCGGTCGCAGACCTTGCGCAGACGCTGCCCTTCGGCAATGAGATTCAGGAACTGGTCTTAGAATTTATCGAAGGTAAAACGGAGGAAGCAAAACTGGCAAGGGATGCCGATCAACTGGAAATGATCCTGGCGCTGAAGGAATATAAGGACTTGGGAAATAAATATGCCGATGAATGGCTCGAATTTTCGCTCAGGCGACTCCGGACCGATGCCGCACGCGAACTGGCGAAGACCATCCTGGATACCGATTCATCGCTGTGGTGGTTCAGCGACAAGGGTGACTGGTGGGTCAGCGGCGGCAAGTGACGAAACGGACCGGTAAACCATGTCCGCCGTCATGTCGCCTGATACGCTGATTCGAAAGATACGGCGGCCGCGCCTTTCATAGTGCTCGATAAGCGGGGCAGTCCGTTCCCGGTAAATCACAAGTTTTTTCTCTATCAATTCTTTATTGTCATCAATACGTTCCGTCCGGTCTCCACCCACGTTGTCTCTGATGCGGCAGTGAACGTCCTCAGCCGTGCAATCGAGAACAATAAGCGCATGAATAATTCCGATCCTCGCGATGTCCTGAGCCTGCCCCGGATGACGGGGTATTCCATTCAGAACGAGTAGGTCTCTTTGAGAAAAACCGGTTCGGTCAAGAAAAAGAGAGATGATCTTTTCAGCCAGGGAGAAATGTTCGTTCTCCAGCAGCAGACCCCGTTCGAGAACTCCATGAATGAAATTAAGCTCATTCTGAGAATAAGCGGCAGAGCGCTCCCCATCCGATGCGGCAAGCCGCAATTCAGCACCGAAATCAAGATGACGGCATATCCGTCCGAACAGTCCATGCTGCGCGAGAGAATCGCCAAGTGGGCTTTTGCCCACGCCGGTGGGACCGAGGAGGAGGACAGCATCAACAGGGTATGAGTAATTTGTTGTCATTGGGTAAAAGTGAGGTTTACTCTGAAAAATTCAGCGCATGCTTTTTTTCTTCCTCAGACTTTCAAGGCTCTTCCTCGATGCAAGGGTGAGAAGTTTCTCCGGAATCTCAGCAAGCTCAAACCATGCGATTTCATCGCATTTATGCGGTTCTAGGATAGAGGGCATTCCACTTTTTATTCTGCAGAGAAACGTTGGTGAAACCCAGTGCTGTTTTTCCGCGGGTATCAAATGATTCACCACATCGAGAAGTTCATCGATTACGATTTCGAAGCCGTATTCTTCCCTCACCTCGCGCAGGAGGGCATGCTCTAGGGTTTCACCAAACTCAACGGCCCCGCCGGGAAATTCCCATTTGCCCGATTCGTTCCTGGCTTCCTTGCCGCGCCTCGCGAGAAAGACCCTATTCTCGGAATTGAAAATGACGGCACCGACACCGACGCCGATATAATCGACACCCTTTTTCATGTATATTATATTCCTTCGCCGATGCAATTTACCAAAAAGAACGGACAAAGTCAAAACCCTGTTTACACTATGATTTTTTCTTGACATCTTTCCGTTTTGGCTTATAATACCCCCCTGTTCACAATAACCAGAAGAAGGAGCAGGTACGATGTCGGAAACAACAGCACAAAAAAGCAACCTCAAACAGAGGCGGGCGCAGGGCTTTCGGAAGAGGATGAGCACAGCTAGCGGAAGAGAAGTTATTAATCGACGCAGGGCAAAAGGAAGAAAGCGACTCGCGGTGTAGTATTCCTGCGGACACGCACCTCATGCCGTACGCATACAAGAAAAGCGAGCGGTTACGGAAAAATACCGAGTTTGTTTCTACGATGAAAGGAAAAAGACTGTCATTCGACGGTCTTTCTCTTTTTTATAGCGGAAACAACAAAGATAATTTCAGAGTGGGAATCTCCGTCAGTAAAAAATTGGCGAACGCGGTTAGAAGAAACAGGCTGAAACGCCAGATGCGAAGCAGTATCATGAAAGCTCTCGCGGGGTATTCGCTGGGTTATGACCTCGTTTTTGTGGCACGGCAGGAACTGTACACGGCAGAATACAGCAAGATCCTGACTGCTGTCGAGACTATTCTTCAGAGAACCGTGCTCCACGAGCAGCGTTCGAAAGGCAGCAGATCGTGAGTCGAATATTTATCGCCTTGATCCGCCAGTATCGGCGTTATATTTCCCCGCTTCTGCCGCAAGCATGTCGGTTCACGCCGACCTGTTCAGAATATGCCCTTGAGGCTTTTGAGAAAAAGAGCACCTTGAGGGCGATCTGGATGACAACCCTGCGGATTGCGAAGTGTCACCCCTTTCATCCCGGCGGATACGACCCTGTTCAATAGATTCCGGAGGATTCATGGAAACCCGAAGATTTATTTTGGCCCTCTCACTTTCCCTGGTGGTCTTTATCCTGTACGTGCGCTTTTTCGCGCCCAAACCTCCTGAGAATCAGACAATGCCGGAACCTGCGAAGCAAGAAGCCGTGACGGCGAAGACCGGAGAGCCTAAGACAAAGGCGATGCATCCAGAGGCTGTTGCAGGCGGAATCCAGCAGGCCGCTGAAGGAAAAATTATCGTCGTGGAAACGGACCTTGTTAAGGCCGAGGTGAATACGGCCGGGGGAGTCATTACCCGCTGGGAGTTAAAGCACTACCGGGAGGCTGACAAGACCGAGCATGGACTGGGCGTGTTATATGCGAAAATCATGGGCCGTGAGAAGAAGGAAGAGACGCCAAAAAAGGCACTCGGCGATGTTCAGCTCATTCCCACCTATGAGGGTATGAATTCGAATGACATGGTAGCGCCGCTCACTCTTGCGCCCCTTGACAAGGATTTGTACAAGCTGTCAAAAGTTCAGTTCCAGGCGGATCACGACGCCCTGTATCTCAGCAAGGACAAGCCTTCGGAAACACTGGTGCTCACCTACACGGGGCCGGCCGGGCTTTCCATCGAAAAGAAACTGACATTTTACAATGATGATTACAAGGTGGATATTGCCGTGACAACGAGGGGTGTAGACGGATATACGCTCTCTCTCGGAACAGACTTCGGCATTGCCGACAAGGTGAGCAAGGATGCTAGCGGCCGCGTGGGCCTTGTTTCTCTTGTGGACGGTAAAGTGATTCTCGACAAACTGAACAGCATCAAGGGTGAGACGCAATTAGCTGGCGCAATAGACTGGTTCGGACAGGAAGACAAGTATTTCACTGCTGCGATCATTTCCGGGGGGAACGGCATCGTCACCTGCCGGAAGACTGCTGAACCGAAGGAAATCGGCGATCTGCTCACAACGGACCTGACCGTCAAGGATAAACCCGAAGCGAGAACATTTACCCTCTATGCCGGGCCGAAGAGTTTCACACTCCTCGAGGCACATGGTCACGGGCTGGAGCAGATGGTTGATTATGGATGGTTCGGTATTCTCGCCAAGCCCATGTTCTGGCTCCTCACGAAATTTTACGCGATCACAAAGAATTACGGGATTGCGATTATTCTGCTCACGCTTGTGGTGAGGCTCATCATGTTCTATCCATCCCTGAAGAGTGCGGTGTCCATGGAAGAAATGAAAAAAATCCAGCCGCAGCTCGTGGCAGTCCGGGAGAAGTACAAGAAGGACCCGACCCGCATGAACCAGGAGATGATGAAGCTTTACAAGGATCACAAGGTCAATCCCCTGGGTGGCTGCCTGCCCATGGTGCTTCAGCTGCCGTTTTTCATTGCGCTCTACAACGTGCTGTCCGTGTCTATCGAGCTGCGCCAGACTCCCTTCATATCCTTCTGGATCAAGGACCTGTCGGTGTTTGATCCATTCTATATTCTTCCCGTGCTCATGGGCGTAAGCATGATCTTTACCATGAAGATGACTTCCACCACTCCGGATCCGCAGCAGGCAAAGATCATGATGTTCATGAATATCGCGTTTATTTTCCTTTTCGCCTGGCTCCCGGCCGGCCTGCTGCTCTATATAACCCTGAGCAACGTGCTTTCCATCGGGCAGCAGCTCTATGTGAGAAGACACATCCGTTCCAAGTCTGCCGCGGTCATTTCCTGACAATCTCAATATGCCCTCTCCTCCCTGAACAGAAAAAGGGAGCGAGCATCCTTTTTAAACTCCGATATTTTCCGTGATATTAAACTCGCTGTTCAAGAACAGATCGACGACTTTCGGATCAAACTGTGAGCCGGCAAGGGAACGAATATACTCCTTGACGCGGTCTTCCGGCCAGGCGGTATGATATCGCCGCTCCGAATTCAACGCGTCCCAGATATCGACGAGCGAAAAGATCCGCGCCGCGAGAGGGATTTGCTCTTCCTTGAGACCGCGTGGGTAACCGGTGCCATCCCAACGCTCATGGTGGCAATAGGGAATGTCGAGCGCGGGCCGTAAATAGGTGATTGGCGAAAGGAGCTCAAAGGCATATCGGGGATGACGGCGCATGACCTGCCATTCCTCCTCGCTTAGCGGTCCGGTTTTGAGAAGAATGCTGTCGGGGATGCTCATTTTGCCGATATCGTGAAGCAGCGCTCCCCGGCGTACATGCACCAGCTCCGCCTCGCTGATACCCATAGCGCGGGCAAGCCGCAGCGTCATCTCGGTGGTTCGCTTGGTATGGCCCTCAGTCTCCTGGTCGCGGAGTTCAAGCGCCCGGGCCCAGCCTTCAATTGTCGTGTCGTAGGCAAGGATGAGCTCCGTATTCGACCGCTGCAGCTCCTTGAACAGCGTGGCATTATCGATTGCGATGGCAGCCTGCGCCGCGAGTGCTTCGAGGAAGCCTCTCCACTCTTCGTCGACGGATAGCGGCCAACGATGAAGAATATCGAGCACGCCCTGCACCCGCCCTTTGGCAACAAGCGGTACTGCATAATAGCCGACAAAACCCTCTCCCGCGATGAGCGGCGAACGTAGGAAGCCTGCGTCGTCATCGAGAAGATTCGTGACTCCGATGCTCCGGTGCTCGAGAGCGGCGCGGCCCGCAATACCCTCCCCGAGCCTGATCCGCGAGTTGCGGATGCCCCTGTCCCGAAAGCCCTGCATGGCGGCGTATTCGAGCTGCTGGGTATGGGGGTTCAGCAGGAGTATAGATGCGGCATCCACATGAAGCTGGGATATGACGAGGTCGAGGATTTCCTGCAGGGTCACCCGGAGATCCAGGCTAGAACTTATTATCATATCGATTGCGTGCAGTGTTGTAAGGTGTTCGAGGCGGTATCGCGCCTGCTCTTCAGCATGCTTACGGGCGGTGATGTCCTCACCGGAGCTTAGTGATGAGATGACCTGGCCGGTTGCGTCCCTGATGAGAAGCGTGCTCCAGGAGATCAGTCGCTCTGATCTGTCCCGGGAAATCACCGGGTTTTCAAAATGTTCCTCCTGATCCTGGTTTCTCTCGATAAGCCTGGAGTAAAAAGCCCGGGAATCGATCCGGGCTCGAGACGGGACGAAATGATCGAACCAGTTTTTTCCGACAATTTCGTCCTCGGGAAATCCGAGAATTTCGCCGCCTTTTCTGTTGATTAGACTGACTGTCCCTTGCGGGTCCAGGACGACAATGATGACCCCGGCTATGTCAAGGTACTGCACAGCCCGTTCTTTTTCCTTCTGATGCGCCTCCTCGGCCATCAGGCGTCGTGAGATATCACGGAAGATGCCCTGGATGATTTTTTTGCCGCCCATTGTAACGATACTCGTGCTGACTTCCACGGGGATGTTGCGGCCGTCGCGGTGAAGTATGCAGAGATCGCCGCTGAGCGCCTGTCCGTTGAGGAGAGCGTCGTCAAGCAGTTTCCGGCAACGGTCGGCATCGTTTTCAGGATGAAGCAGGGTGAGGTTCTGTCCGATGAGCTGTTCCGCAGAACGGCCCGTGAGTTCCTCTATTTTCCGGTTCACCTCAAGCATGGCGCCCGTCTCGATATCGGCGATGACGATACCATCATTGGCGTGCTGCATCAGTATGCGGTATTTTCCCTCGGAATCGCGCAAAGCCGTTTCGGTTTTTTCGCGGCTCCGGAATTCATGCCGTACGACGAGGTACAAAAAAAGGACGCTGGCTGCGACGAAAAAACCGCCCTTGTAGGTCTGTAGCATTGTCAGTTCGTGGACATCGGCGACCATCATCTCCAGGACCCGGTCCGACACAGCGATCCAGAGGCCGCCGAAGATAAGATAAAAAAGAGATATGCGAAACACAGAATTCGAGTTAGACAGTTTCATTATTATATCCAGTTAAGGGCGATACGTACCACAACCAACTCCTTATATCTTATCTTAGCACCATAAGCAACGAAAAAGAACCTCTCCCGGTGAGGAGAGGTTCAAGAGATGCCTGCTGAATGATAGTTCTTTGTGCGTACAACGAAGTAAAGGGCGTGGGGAAAAAACAATGGAGTGTCAGACGACGATACCGATAAGTTCGATATGGAAGGTAAGATCTTTCCCGGCAAGGGGATGATTCGCATCGAGCGTCAAGGTCGTGTCGGTTATAGCTGTAACCGTGACCAGGACCGTCTTGTCGTCCATCTGGGTGAGTTCAAGCCGCTGACCTACGTTGGGGTTCGAGTCCAGCGGCAGCTGGCTGCGTTCCATGGTGATAATCATATCCTGCCGGCGCGGACCGTACGCCTGGTCCACCGGGATTATCACAGTTTTTGATTCGCCGGAATTCATGTCGACCACGGCCTGTTCAAATCCGGCAATGACCTGTCCTTTGCCGATGGTGAATTGCAGCGGATGACGGCTCCGGGACGTATCGAAAACAGTGCCGTTTTCGAGTTGACCCGTGTAGTGTACATTTACCGTATCGCCCTGTTTGGCTTGTGCCATAAAATTCTCCTTCACTGCTTTCTGAAAATGAGCTTTAAAAATATGACGTTTGTGAATTTGTAAAGCGGTCTGATGTTTATTTTACTTCTTCTTCGTAATTCCTGCAACTGAAAAAATGATGCTCCCCTGCTTACGAATTACAAAAAGTGCGAACCGCTTTCTTGACGTAAAGGAACAAAGGTATTGTCACGCTGCCATGAATTTTGTCGATATCGCAGCGCGATCCAGTGACAGGGTATCGCGTGAGAAGGCAATCGTTCCCATGAGAACGGAAGAAGGGATCTGCGCGGCAGAGAGGCGATCCGGCACCGACTAAATCAGCTCATCGAAATTATCATGGATACCAATGTTCTTTAGGTTTAATCACTGCAACACCTCGAATCGTCATCCGACTTTGTAATCAATGATAACCCTGCTTTCCCGCAGTTTGGCGATGATAGAGGCGACTTTAACATGTTCGGGATGTTTCTGATAAAGATCGAGGTCCTTTTCGTTTTCAAACGATGAATAGAGGGAGACATCGAAGGCGGCATCAGAGGGGATGATATTGATTCCCACTTCGAGTTGTTTGATCTGGGGGATCTTTTTTTTCAGCGATTCCAGTTCTGCTTTCACGATTTGTGCATTCCGGGTTTTGTCCGCGCCTTCGGCAAAATCTTTCAGCTTCCAGACTACGATATGCTTGATCACCTGATACCTCCTCGCAGCTGCAATAGGATTTGTAAAACGACAGGAGCGTTTTTTATTGATCTCCCGCTTAATACTTTGTATTATAGCATCGCGTTTAATTGCTGAACTCAAAAGGACTTATCGACGCTCTTCACTAGGATTGATAATAGTCTGAATTTTTATGGCAAAATATTCCTTGCTATAAAAACCCTTTGGGCTGTGCCAACGGTCCCGCAAAGTAA
>Ga0209415_10000854_pt1 | contig 57770 bp, 59 predicted proteins | sample PeaSoiSIISIP2007_FD_187696 | JGI IMG/M metagenome (GOLD analysis project Ga0209415, IMG submission 187696) | Peat soil microbial communities from Weissenstadt, Germany - SII-SIP-2007 (SPAdes) (version 2) | ecosystem: Environmental > Terrestrial > Soil > Wetlands > Peat | place: Germany... | reverse complement strand
AGCCGCCGTAATCAGGTAAGATACTTCGGCAAAATGAATCGCGAGTATCACAAAGGCTATAGCCAGGAACTCCACCGCGACATGGAAGCCCTGGTTTTCGGACACGCCGGCACGCCGCTGATTGTCTTCCCCACCTCAGGCGGCAAGTTTTTCGAGTATGAAGATCGCGGCATGATTGGGGCGCTGGCTCCGAAGATCGAGGCTGGTGAGCTGCAGGTGTTCTGTCCGGATGCGGTGGACATGGAGAGCTGGTACAACAAGAATGTGCATCCGCGGGTGCGCGTCCTGCGCCACCTGCAATACGAGCGCTATATTCTGCACGAGTTTCTGCCGTTTGTGCGTTGGAAAAACGCGACGCAGAAACTGGCATTAACGGGCTGCAGTTTCGGCGGGTACCACGCGGTGAATTTTGCCCTCAAGCATCCGGATACAGTGACCCATTGTGTGAGCATGAGCGGGGCCTACGATATTCACCAGTTCCTAGATGGTTATTACGATGACGACTGTTACTTCAACTGTCCGCCGGATTTTCTGCCCAACATGAATGATGACTGGTTTCTGAGCCGTTACCGGCAAATGAAGATCGTGCTGGGATCGGCGGACTGGGATATGTGTCTGGATCAGAATGTGAAGTTGTCCGCAATGCTGAATGCCAAGGCAGTTCCACATTGGCTGGATGTGTGGGGAGATAATTCGAAGCACGACTGGCCCCTGTGGCAGAGGATGGCGGGGAAGTATTTTTAGTCGCTCGGAAAAGTGTCATCCTGAGTGGAAGCGTTTCATCCGCGTGCGGATGAAACGCTGGAATCGAAGGATCCCGGGATTGGCTGGGAGTGGCATGATGTGGCGGGGCGTTCTGCCCGCGAGGTTAAGGACGTCTTGGTTACACTTTGTCAGGAGAACGCCTTTTTAGAGTCGTAGCGCGGCTTGCGGGGTAGGGGTCCTTCGACTTCGTAGCTGCTCCGCTTCGCGAAGCAGCTACTGCGCTCAGGATGACAGTGGACGAAGGGAGACAGCTACTGCGCTCAGGATGACAGTGAGCGAAGCGAAACATCGACTGCGCTCAGCATGACACGGGACGGAGGGAGCATTCTTATTATGAAGAAAATCGGAATTCTGTTTGGCATGGAAAATACTTTTCCACCGGCGCTGGTGGAGAAGATCAACGGCATGAAAGTGGACGGCGTAACGGCCGAATTCGTCAAGCTGGGTGGAGTGAAGATGGCCGATCCCAGCGGTTATGCGGTCATCATCGATCGCATCTCGCAGGACATTCCGTTCTACCGCGCGTATTTGAAGAATGCCGCGCTGACTGGGACGATGGTCGTCAACAATCCATTCTGGTGGACGGCCGACGACAAGTTTTTCAACTATGCGCTGGCGACCAAGCTGGGTGTCGCCATTCCGCCGACCGTCCTTTTGCCCCATAATAAGCATCCTCAGGACACGACTGATCAGTCCATGCGGAATCTGATCTATCCCTTGAACTGGGACGAGATTTTCCAGTACGTTGGCTTCCCTGCTTTCCTGAAGCCCTACGCCGGCGGCGGATGGAAACATGTGTACAAAGTTCACTCGCCGGAGGAATTCTTCCAGCACTACAACCAGACCGGCGACCTCTGTATGACCCTGCAGCATGGAGTCGAGTTCGAGGAGTATTTCCGCTGCTACGTGGTCGGACAGGAGAAGGTTCACGTCATGAAGTACGACCCCAAGGCGCCGCATCACGAGCGGTACGTGAAGGGGAACCCGCCGCCGTCCAGTACAAGACTGCATGACCGGATCGTGAAAGATGCATTGACCTTGTGCCGAGCCCTGGGTTACGACCTGAACACCGTCGAATTTGCAGTGGAGGATGGAGTACCGTATGCCATCGACTTTATGAATCCCGCGCCCGATGCGGACGTGAATTCCGTGGGTCAGGCGAACTTCGACTGGATCGTAAATGCTGTGGCGGAAATGGCTGTAAAGAAGGCGCTTAGCGGGGAGAATCCGGCGCGTGAACTGCGCTGGGCGGCGTTTCTGGCGGGAGAAAAGCCAACCGACACTGTTCCAGCTAAAGCTGTTGCGAAGAAGAGGGCCAGGGCATAGAACCTGAATGGACGAGCTCAAGCGAAAGCGATTTCTTTGGGGCGTTCTGCTGGCTTGGTTGCCGTGGATACTGATAGGTCTTGGCTTAATCAATTGGTTCCACGGAGCCTCAGGGCAGAAGGCTACAGGCTTAGGAGCGGTAGCCCTAAGCCCTGAAGGGATGGGTTTTGCAATCGCACTCCTGTTTGAGCCGATCGCAATCGTCCTTCTGTCCAGATCGTTCTCTCGCGGACACTGGCTGCGTACCTCGCTTTCGGTAGTGTCCATCTGCCTAAGCGTGTCAACGATTTCCGTTTTTGGCTTCCTTCTTTGGACGTTCCTCGATCACTTGCGCCGCATGGCTTGACCGCCCCGAAACCGGTCAATTCCACAGGAAAACAGTTCAGTAGGGCTGACGTCGTTGTTATACTGTGTTGGCTGCGGCGAGAGTCCGTAGGAGAAGAAACTGGCCGCCCACCCTTTCGCAGAGAACGCGAAAGGATGGGGCACCCAGCGTGGCGAGCCCTGAGTCGTTCAACATATGCAACCGACCTTCACTCTCGGGATCGAAGAGGAATATCAGACCATCGATCCGGTTACGCGCGATCTGCGCTCGCACATCCACACCGAAATGATGGAGCAGGGCCGGATGCGCCTGCAGGAAAGAGTGAAGGCGGAGCTTCATCAGGCGGTGGTGGAAGTTGGAACCTCGGTTTGCACCAACATCAAAGAGGCCAAGGCCGAAGTCAAAGGGCTGCGCCGGGACATGGTTGCTCTGGCCAAGGAGAACGGCCTGCGGTTAGCTTCGGCCGCGACTCATCCTTTCGCCGACTGGCGAATGCAGGAGATTACCCCCGACGAGCGTTACAAGAACATTGTTGAGGATATGCAACTGGTGGCGCGCGCCAACCTGATTTTTGGTTTGCACGTCCACGTCGGGGTCGAGGACCGCGAAACCGCCATCCACCTGATGAACCATGCCCGTTATTTTCTGCCTCATATTCTCGCGCTCTCGACCAATTCGCCGTTCTGGCTGGGAATGAACACCGGGCTCAAGTCGTACCGTTGCAAAGTATTCGATAAATTTCCGCGCACCAATATCCCGGATTACTTCCCCAGTTGGGGAGAGTATGAGAACTTTATCAAGCTGCTGATCAAGACCAATTGCATTGATAACGCGAAAAAGATCTGGTGGGACATCCGGCCGCATCCATTCTTCAATACGCTGGAATTCCGCATTTGCGATATTCCCATGCGCGTGGATGAGACCATTGCCTTGGCTGCGCTCATCCAAGCCACGATTGCCAAGCTGTACAAGCTGTACTCCGCGAACCAGGGTTTCCGCCTGTACCGTCGCGCCTTGCTCATGGAGAACAAGTGGCGAGCCGCGCGTTACGGGTTGGAAGGCAAGCTCATCGACTTCGGCAAGCAGAAGGAAGTTCCGGCGCGTGAGTTGATTCTGGAATATCTGGAGTTCGTGGACGACGTAGCCGACGAATTGAATTCGCGCGAGGAATTGAACTACATTCGTGAAATACTGGAGATGGGTACGGGCGCGGACCGCCAATTGCGCGTTTACCAGGACACCGGCGAACTCAAGAAAGTCGTGGATTACATCATCGAAGAGACGGAAGTGGGCCTGGCCGAGACCGAAGCCCCGGCTTCCGCTAGAAAAGTAGGGTAATGAACGTTCCCGTCAGTCAAGCCAACCGGCAGCTCAATCAGCTTCGTTTCGATCCTGAACTTACCCCCGGGGCCCGCAACGCGGTGAATGTGTGTCTGCGGGTTCAGCCGAGTGAGAAAGTCACAGTCATCACCGATGAGGTGACCAAGGAAATCGCCGCCAGCCTGGTCCGCGAACTGGAAACCGTAGGCGCTCCCTATCGCGGCTGGATACTGGAAGATGTGGCGCCGCGGCCGCTCACCAGTCTTCCAGCGGAGATTCTCGAAGATCTCGAGACCAGCCAGGTCAGCATTTTCGCGGTGCAGGCGCAGGCCAATGAACTGCGTTCCCGCATGGAGATGACCAACGTAGTCAATCGCCGCAAGATTCGCCATGCCCACATGGTGAATATCAATCGGCAGATCATGCTGGAAGGAATGCGGGCTGATTTCCTCAAAGTGGATCGTATCAGCGCCAAAGTGGTGGAGAAGGTGCGGCGAGCCAAGCAAGTTCGAGCCAAAACTCCAGCCGGAACCGACCTGGTGGCGGAGCTGAATCCGAACTACCGCTGGGTGAAGACCAGCGGAATCATCAGCCCGGACAAATGGGGGAACCTGCCCGGCGGAGAAGTGTTTACCACTCCCGGCGAAGTCAATGGAACATTTGTGATCGACGGAGTGGTGGGCGACTGGCTTTGCGCCAGGTACGGCGGCCTGCGGGAGAATCCGCTGACCATTCGGGTCAAGGGGAATCGGCTCACGGAGGCCCATTCCTCGAACCGCGAGCTGGAAAGCGATTTCTGGCTTTACACCCATGCCGATGAGAACAGCGATCGGGTGGGAGAATTCGCCATCGGCACGAATATCGAATTAAAGGACGTAATCGGGCAGATTCTGCAGGACGAGAAGTATCCCGGCATCCATATCGCCTTCGGCAACCCCTATGGGGAACACACTGGAGCGGACTGGTATTCGTCCACACACATTGATGTCGTGGGGAGAGACTTTGACATCTGGGTGGACGGCGAGCAGATCATGCGGGACGGAAAGTTCTTGATCGAGGCATAGAGAGCGGTGTCATCCTGAGCGGAGGTGGTTCATCCGCTCGCGGATGAACCATCGGAGTCGTAGGAACCCTGCCAGGCTGGAGTTGATTCTTGAGTTGGAGGGGATTCTAAGACCTGATTGAAGCCCACTCTGTCGGGAGAACGCCTTGCCGCAGCATCGGCGAACGTGAGGAAGCAGGGGTCCTTCGACTCCATAACTGATTCGCTTCGCGAATCAGTTACTCCGCTCATGATGACAACAAGGGTATGTTGACCCATAACTGATCCGCTTCGCGGATCAGTTACTACCGCTCAGGATGACAGCGTTTAAAGAGAATCATGATCCCTGCCCTGCGACAGCAGTTCAACGCGAACTTTACGCCGGAGAAATATCAGGCTTTTCTCAAACTGATGGACGAGCGTTGCGGAACACACGTCGACTTCCGGATGTCGGAAACGCCCTCCTTCTTTCCCAAGCCGCTGCTCGACCAGATGTCGGAGTATGGCAAGGAACTCATTCATCAGCTCGGCGGCCTGGAATACCGCAAGGCGTCATTTGAAGCCATCCCGCCGGAATTCAACGTGCCCCACGAAGCGCCGCATCCCCTGTTCGTTTGCGTAGACTTCGGACTGGTGCGGGACGCGGCCGGCAAGCTTCAGCCAAAGCTCGTCGAGCTGCAGGGCTTCCCTTCCCTGTATGCGTATCAGGCGATGCTGTCGCAGGTGTACATCGAAGTTTTCGAACTGGATGAGAACTTGAACTACCTGCTAGGCGGGCTGGATTGGGAAGGCTACAAGAAGCTGCTGCGCCGCGCCATTGTGGGCGATCACGATCCCCACAACGTCATTCTGATGGAGATCGACCCGCTTCATCAGAAAACGCTACCCGACTTTCTGCTCACCGAGAAGCTTCTCGGGATTCCGACGGTTGCCATCACCGACATCGAGAAAAGAGGAAACGAGCTGTTTTACGATCGCGAAGGCAGACGTACTCCGATCCGCCGCATTTACAACCGCGCCATCGTGGACGAACTGGTCCGCAGGAATCTCAAGCTCTCCTTCCAGTTCACCGGGGACCTCGAGGTTGACTGGGCTGGGCATCCCAACTGGTATTTTCGAATGAGCAAGTTTTCCCTGCCCTATTTGCGTCACGAGTGCGTTCCCAAAACCCAATTCCTTGATCGTGTGGAACACGTACCGGATGATCTGGAGAACTATGTGATCAAACCGCTCTTCTCCTTCGCCGGACTGGGCGTGCTGATCAATCCAAAGAAAGACGACCTGGCGAACATCCCCAAAGAGAAACGCTCGCAATACATTCTGCAGGAACGGATGAACTTTGAGCCGGTGATTGAAACCCCATTCGGCGGAACGAAGGCCGAAGTCCGCATCATGTACATCTGGCTGGACGAACTGCAGCCAGTGATGTGCATCGTACGCATGGGACGCGGCCTAATGATGGGCGTGGACCACAATAAGAACATGGAATGGGTGGGCAGTTCGGCAGGGTTCTATCCCGCGACTTAGCCGTGTGCTTCCCAATCGCCCGCCTACACGTTCAGTCGTAGTACTCGAGCCCCAGGTGCGTGATCAGTTCTTCGCCGCGGAGATGGCGCAAGGTATTCTTCAATTTCATTAGTTGGATGAAGAGGTCGTGCTCAGGATAGAGTCCGGGCGCGGTCATGGGTGATTTGAAATAGAAACTCAGCCACTCCTGGATGCCGAGCCCGCGCAACTCGGCGCTGCGTTGCGCCAGGTCCATGAAGAGCACGAGATCGAGCACGATGGGCGCGGCCAGGATGGAATCGCGGCAGAGGAAATCCACCTTGATCTGCATGGGATACCCGAGCCAGCCGAAGATATCAATGTTGTCCCAACCTTCTTTGTTGTCACCGCGCGGTGGGTAATAGTTAATGCGCACCTTGTGAGTGAACTTACCGTAAAGTTCCGGGTAAAGTTCGGGCTGCAGGATGTGCTCCAGCACCGAAAGCTTTGACTCCTCCTTGGTTTTGAAAGACCCGGGATCGTCCAGCACTTCCCCGTCGCGGTTGCCCAGAATGTTGGTAGAAAACCATCCGGCCAGCCCGATCATGCGGGCCTTGAACCCGGGCGCGAGAATGGTCTTAATCAGGGTTTGCCCAGTCTTGAAATCCTTGCCGCAGATCGGAGCATTGTTCTTGCGCGCGAGTTCGTGCATGACCGGAATATCCACGGTCAGGTTGGGGGCGCCGTTGGCGAACGGTACGCCCTCGCTCAGCGAAGCGTAGGCGTAGATCATCGAAGGCGCGATGTTCTCGTCGTTCTGGGTCAGGGCCTTCTCGAACGCCTTCAGGGATTGATGGGCCGGGCTCGGCTCGATGAAAGTTTCCGTGGAACCACACCAGATGGTGATCAGGCGCGTAGCCCCGGAACTTTTCTTGAAGTCACGGATATCGGCGCGCAGCTGCTCGGCCAAATCCATCTTGTTCTTGCCCTTCTTGATGTTGGGCCCGTCGAGGTTCTTCACGTAATTGTGATCGAAAACGGCTTTACGTGGCGTGATGGAACTGAGGAAAGGCTTGACCTGGTCGAGTAACTCGCGATCGAGCACGCCCGCTTTTTTGGCCGCCGTGTACATGTCGTCTTCGAAAATGTCCCAGCCGGTGAAGACCAGATCGTCGAGTCCGGCCAAGGGCACGAACTCTTTGATCTTGGGCGAGCGCGCATCCGTGCGCTTGCCCAGACGGATGGTTCCCATCTGGGTGAGCGATCCGATGGGCTTGGCGATTCCTTTGCGCACGGCTTCCACTCCAGCTACGAACGTCGTAGCCACGGCGCCCATGCCGGGGATCAGAACACCGAGCTTACCCTTGGGCGCTCGAATCTCGCTGCCGTTGTGCTTGGTTTCGATTTTCGCGGACTTCTGCCGACTCGCCATCGTGTGGACGCTCGCTTAAGAGAATTTCAGGAATAAGGCGAACACGTATGTTCTCGTATTGAAAGCGGATTTGCAACCAAGTGCGGGTGAATGTGGAAGATGAGAGCTCAATGGGGCGAAGCTGACAGTGATTGGAGAGTCAGTCCTCAGACGAAGTACGGCGCGGCGTTCGGAATAACCGTACTTCTTCGATTCCTCTGTGCTCTCTGCGTCCTCGTGGTGAAAGGGTTAGTTCCCTTCCAGATCGACCGTCTTGATTGGCAAGTCCCAGTGTGCGTCGAGAATCTCGAAGCGGCGCTGCTCTTCGCGCGCGTAGGTCTCCTGGTCGGGGAATAACTGTTTCTTCAGGGCATCTTCGTCGAAAGGTTCGTTGGCCACCGTCGCATTCTTGAAGACGATGGTCACGCGATAATCCCAGCGCCCGTCTTCGGTGGTGTGGTAGCGCGGCTGGTCCATCCAAACCTTGATCATGCGGCCCATCTCGACTTCTTTCTTGAGCAGCGGATAATGATTCTTCTTGAACAGGCGAAGGAATTCGTCCGCATGTCCCCACTTGGCTTTGTAGTAATACTCGACCACAAAGGGTTGACCTGGCGTCGTCTGGGCAGCGGCTGAGTTCGTGACCGCTCCCACGAAACCGAGCGCGGCCAACAACAGAAACGGCAGCATCGAGTTCTTCACGGCAACCTCCAGTCGAGGAATATCACAATATCGGTTCGCAGTTCCCGGATGCCAGTTCTCAGGGACTATTCTGTCGCGCTAATCCGGTTCTGCCAGTGTGACCAGGCGAACCAAATAATACCCACCGCCAAGATCACGCCAATGACTGCGTCGAACTGATGGAAATACTTGCCGAGTTCGCGCCAGTTCTCACCCAGCTTCATGCCCAGCCAGGCTAGTCCGAAGCACCACGGCCATGATCCCAGAAAAGTATAGAGATGAAATCGTCCGCGAGGCATGCGCGCGATTCCCGCAGGCAGCGCAATAAACGTGCGAATCACGGGCAGCAGGCGGGCAATGAACACCGCCAGGTATCCCCAGCGCGCGAAGAAGCGGTCGGCCCAATCGAGCTCGCGGCGGCTCAGCAGAATCCAGCGTCCGTATTTTTCCACTAGCGGGCGCCCGCCATAGCAGCCAATCTCGTAGGCAACCAGGGATCCCAGGTTGCAACCAATGGCTCCGGCCGTGGCGACCCAGAGCAGCTTCATCGTGCCCTCATACACCAGGTAACCGGCGAACGGCATGATGAGTTCGGAGGGCAACGGGATGCAGGCGGATTCAATCGCCATCAGCAGGGCCAGGCCGCCGTAGCCGGTTACAGCAATGACCGACTTGATGAAGACAAAAAGAACTGCCAGTATTTTTTCTGTCATTGGTTGAGATGGCCAGACCACGTTGAGACGCAGCTTGCGAATATGATCCCGGACGCTGAGACGTTAAGCCTTTGCTGGCCACATCCAGACTACTTAGCATGTTCTCTGTCGTCAATTGCCGCAGGGGAAGCGGTCGGTCACAAAGGCACCGCCGGAGGCTAATTCGTTGCGTAAGCAGTGTGCAAGACGTTTCATCGTTGACAGCCCATCGCCTACGAGTAAAACTGCTGCGTGGCCTGGCAGGTTCCCCGAGGGTAGGAGATCGAGGCTGCCAGTGCTTCAGCGCGAGTTGCCTCCTGGCAACTTCACATGGGGGGATTGCATGCGCACAATTGGTTTGATTCTCGCTTTCTTCTTCTTCGTGACATCTTCCGGGTTTGCCGCCGGGCCTGCGGGTTGGGCCCAGCGGGCTGAACTGACCGCGTCCGGCGGCGGAGCGGGTGACCAATTAGGCGAATGCGCCGCGATCAGCGGAAACACAGTTGTGCTCGGAGCGCCCCAGGCGCCGGTGGGCTCCAACAATCAAGAGGGCGCGGCATATGTGTACGTCAAGCCTGCAAGCGGCTGGAAGGACATGACGCAGGTGGCCACGCTTACACCCTCGGATGGGCAACCTGCTGTCCACTTCGCTTCGTCGGTGGCGATTGACGGCGATGTGATTGTGGTGGGAGAGCCTTATGCAAGAATCGGTTCCAACAACGGCCAAGGAGCACTTTATGTCTATGTGAAGCCGCCCGACGGCTGGAAGGACATGACCGAGACCGCCAAGCTGACAGCTTCTGACGGAGGGGTGCTTAATCAACTGGGGGTCTCCGTTGCCATCCTCGGACAGACCATCGTAGGGTCAGCGCCCTTTGCCACGATTGGATCCACTGGATCCGCAGGCGCGGTGTACGTGTTCGCCAAACCTAAGCACGGTTGGAAGAATATGACCCAGCACGCCAAGCTCACCGCTTCCGACCCCATATTTGGTGCCGAGTTGGGCTACTCCGTCTCTCTCAGTGGCACAACCATTGCCGCAGGAGCAATCAACTACGGTAGCAGCAATCCGGGAGACGCCTACGTGTTTGTCGAGCCGAGCCGCGGCTGGAAAAATATGACTCAGACCGCTAAACTGACGGCTTCGCAAGCAACCAAGGGTGATTTATTGGGTTTTTCAATCTCAATCAATGGCAACACGGTGGTGGCTGGCGCACCCGATGAGAACATCGGATCAAGAACTCAACAAGGGTCCGCATACATCTGGATTCGGCCTGCCAGTGGCTGGAAGAACATGACCCAGACTGCCAAGATTACCGCCTCCGACGGAGCGGCGGGAGACTCTTTGGGTTATTCGGTGTCCCTGGCTGGGAATACTCTGGTGACGGGAGCGATTGGCGTAACCGTCGGATCCAACGGCAGCCAAGGCGCAGTCTATGTCTATGGCAAGCCGGCAACGGGTTGGAGAACCACGTCGAAGTTCAAGGCCAAGTTGACGGCCTCTGATGGCACGGCATCCGCTTGGTTAGGCAACTCCGTGCGTAACGTGGGCAAGACTGTGTTGGCGGGAGCGCCGGGTGAAACCATCGCAGGCAATTCGCAGCAAGGCTCGGCGTACATCTTCGAAAAGTAGTGCTGCAATCAATTTGCGTAGGGGTATATCCGTTTCGACCGTTTGTTCGGCTAACCATTTCGGTTCGATTCTTTGAGGAGGAAACAACCTCTCTGCTGCGCCCCTGATGGGCGAGACGTTGCAAGCAACGTCTCTACAGGGACTAAAACGACCCTTCCTGAGTGAAAGTAAATCCGGGCAGCGAGGCGCCCTCGGCGCTCTTAGCAACTTTCACCCGCACCGTAGGAGCATCTGGCGCGGTCACTTGCGCCGGACGCAGCACGGCGAATTGCGAAAACACTTCACTGTAAACCTTGGTGACAAGGTAGTCCTGGCCGTTATCGTCCTTGCGCCAGACTTGCCCTAATTGGATGGACTTCACCGCCACTGGGTTTTCCTTTACTTCCTTGGGTCTCCATCCAGACTACCTAGCGGGTGCGTCTGCGTCAATTGCGGGCGTGGTCCGCTGGAGATTTGCATCTGCTAACATTGGGGCTCGACTTCGCACGGAGACACTAAGCCGATGCCGCGTGGCGTTGTTCCCCGCCAACCCGCGAAGAGTGGACGCCAGGAGGGCGCTCGTGTGGCGCGGACACTCCTGTCCGCAAAAACCGCGAAACGTCTGACTGGAACCAGAAGGCTGCCAGTCCCGAGTTCGCGGCCAACGAAAGGCGTTCGCGCCGCTGATTCGAAGCGCTACGATCCGCTTGCTGCCGGCCGCATCGCCGAAATTCTCCAACGGCTTGACCAGCTTTATCCCGCTGTCACTTGTGCGCTCACCCACAAGAGCGCATGGGAGTTGCTCGTAGCAACCATTCTTTCCGCGCAGTCCACCGACGTTAATGTCAACCGGGTAACGCCTGAACTTTTCCGCAAATACCCTACGGTTGCGGACTTCGCAGCGCTGACGCCTGAACAGCTTGAGCCCGACGTCCGCTCGACCGGCTTTTTTCGTAACAAATCGAAGTCGGTGGTGGGGGCCGCGAAGAAGATCGTCAGCGATTTCGGCGGCGCAGTGCCGGATGACATGGACAAGCTCCTTACATTGCCAGGAGTAGCGCGCAAAACCGCCAACGTCGTGCTGGGGACGTGGTTTGGCAAAGCCGACGGGATTGTAGTAGACACGCATGTTACCCGGATTGGTCGCCGCCTGGAGCTTACGAAAAATACAGATCCGGCCAAGATCGAGCAGGATTTGATGAAGGTGATTCCGCGTGAGAAATGGATTTTGTTCGCTCATCAGATCATCTGGCATGGACGGAAGCTGTGCATTGCCCGCAAACCGAAGTGCGTCGATTGTCCTTTAGAGAATATTTGTCACGCCGCGGATAAGACGTGGAGCACGGTGGAGATTCACAAGAACGCGAAGCCGTGATTCGGTGGCGTTGTCATGCCGAGCGAAGTACGCCCGGTCGCTTGTGACCGGGCGTAAAGAGTCGGAGCATCCCTGCAACGTTGATCTATTCACGCCGTCGCAAGGCATCCTCCCCGAACACACGAGCATTCGCCCAAAAGCCCGGGCCGGACTGGTGCCGAGAATTCCCGGCGGCGGCCACTTTATGCTTGATTGGTAGGGATCTTTCGACCTCGCGGCGCCGGCGCTCCGCTCAAGATGACAATGTTAGGGGATAACAGTGCTGGGTGAGGGCTGAAACAGCTCTCTGCTAGACTTTTCATCTTGAGTCTCGTCTAAGGATTCTTCAGGACCCGCATGCGCATTTTTTTTCTCTTTGCTATCGTCATATTCATGAGCACTGTGGTTTCCAATCTCAGCGCCGAGGCCCAGACCTTGCCGGTGCCCCAGGCCATCACCGATCCCAAGCAGATCGCCAGCAAACCCAACGCCCAGGTCGAACAGAATCAGCAGAGTCTTTCCATCGAGAAGCTGTACATGACGCGCCAGATTGGCCGTCCCTCATGGTCGCCCGACGGCAGGACGATTGTGTTCGTCAGCAACATCAGCGGCCGAAACAACCTGTGGCTGGTGCCGGCGGAAGGTGGCTGGCCTACGCAGCTCACGGTCAGTGATCAGCGCCAGGCCGCGCCCGCTTGGTCGCCCGACGGCAAATGGATCGCCTTCATGTCCGACTATGACGGCGACGAGCAGTGGGACATTTTTATAGTTTCTCCGAAGGACGGCCGTGTCGTGAACCTGACCAAGACTCGCGAGATTGCGGAAGAATATCCGCGATGGTCGCCCGATGGCCGCTACCTGGCGTACACGGTGAAACCAAAGACGTCCTCGGTATACGAGATTGATGTTTACGACATGCTCATGCGTGACGTGAAGCACCTTACCACCGGTACACGCGCAGACAAACTGAACGACAATCCCATCTGGTCTCGCGACGGGAAGTGGATCGCGTACACGCAACAGGAGGCGAAGGGCACCGATTCGAATATCTTCGTGGCCGAAGTTGCCACTGGCCAGAGTACGCTCCTGACGCCGCATTCAGACGAGCAACTTTACCGGGCCAATGACTTCTCGCCCGATGGCAAAAAGCTGCTCATCACTTCCGATGCCGCCAACGGGTATGAAAACGTTGGGCTGCTCGACATCGCGAGCAAGAAGATTTCCTGGCTGACAGGAGATAAATGGGAGATCAGCGGCGCTGATTTTTCACCGGACGGCAAGTACTTAACATGGACTGCGAATGTGGAGGGCAACACCGATATCTACCTGCACAATATCGTCGCTGGAAAGACGACAGCGCTGCCCTTGCCCAATGGCTTGAATGAGCCTGTGGGCGGGCATTCCGCCTTCAGTCCAGATGGCTCGCGCTTGCTCTACAACCACAACGGACCCAATGCTCCCGGAGATCTTTGGGTTTATCAACTGGCGACGGGCAAGTCGCAACAGATCACTCATTCGCTGGTAGCGGGCGTGCGCCCCGAAGACATGATTGAGCCGTTTCTGGTGCACTATCCGAGCCGAGACGGCAAGTGGACTATTTCCGCGTTCGTGTACGTCCCCTATAACATGGTGCGCAACGGACAGAATGCAGCAATCGTTTATGTGCATGGCGGGCCTGCGGTGCAGACCGTGAATTCATTCAGCCGTATCATCCAGCACATGGTGAACCAGGGTTATATGGTCATCGCGCCGAACTATCGCGGCTCAACCGGTTACGGCAAGAAGTTTCAACATGCGAACTTGTTCGATATGGGTGGCGGCGATCTGCAGGACGTGTTGGCGGCCGCCGACTTTATCAAGCAGACGGGCTATCTCGATCCCAGGAAGATCGTCTTGATGGGCGGCAGTTACGGCGGCTACCTGACGATGATGGGGGTAACGAAAGCACCGGATGTTTGGGCTGCCGGCGTGCCCATCGTGCCATTCGTCAACTGGTTCACCGAAATCCAAAACGAAGATCCGGTACTGCAGCAATCGGATTTGGCCACCATGGGCGATCCGGAGAAAAACAAAGATTTGTTTCACGATCGCTCGCCCATCTTTTTTGTCGACCAGATCAAGGCTCCGCTGTTCCTGCTTGCCGGCGGAAACGACCCGCGCTGCCCGGAAGAAGAGGCGCAGCAGGTGGTGGATGCGATCAAGAAACGTGGTGGCGCAGTCGAATACAAAATCTACGAAAACGAAGGCCACGGGTTCGCGCGCGTGGAGAATCAGATTGATGCGTATAAGCGGGTTTCGGACTTCCTGAAGGCACACGTGCCTCCCGCGGATTGCGGCTGCTCGGTGACCGAGTGAGTGGCGTTAGCCGTTGGCTCTTGGCCTTGGTTGTCGGCTCTTTGCCGATTTGATTGCTTCGATCAGCCCAGGAATCGTGTACTCCCTTGCTTCGATGTCCACCGGGAGGCCAAGCTCGCGCAGCGTAGATGAGGTGACGGGGCCGATGGAAGCGAGGCGGATGCTATCGATTGGGCTTGCTTTTCGCGGGCGGGGGTGCCCGCGCCCAATGTTCTTTCCCAGCAGGGCAACGAAATTTCTGACCGTTGACGAACTGGTGAACGTAATCACATCGGGGCGGCGCTTCGGGTCTTCCAGCAAGGCACGCAGCCGAGCGCGAGAGGAACGCGGGATCACGGTTTCATAGGCTTCTACCACGTCCACTTGTGCTCCTAGATCTCGCAATTGCCGTGGAATGACGTCGCGTGCGACTTTGGCGCGAGCCAACAGCACTCGCTGTCCCGCCACATGGTCCCGAAGGCTCTTGACCACGGACTCGGCTACGTATTCCTCAGGCACCACGTCGACGCGAACGCCGCGTCTTTCAATCGCTTTCCTGGTCGCGGGACCGATCGCTGCTACTTTGAGGTGCGCCGTTTGTTTCCGGGTGAGGTGCAGTTTCTTCAGGCGCTCCCAAACCGCTTCGACTCCGTTCACGCTGGTCAGGATGAGCCAGTCGTAATCGCGCAGATTTCTTAAAGCTGTGTCGAGAGGCTTATAAGAACGTGGCTTACGGATTTCGATGAAGGGAATCTCGATGACCTGGGCACCGAGTTCACGCAGCCCGGAAGAGAGAGCTCCGGCCTGATGAACCGGGCGACCGACGAGGACGCGAAGGCCGGAGAGTAGCTGATTTCTTTTCTTCTTGCTTCGCGGGCCTGGACGGCCGAGGGCGCCCGTCCCCACACGAGCCGTGCCTTCACCGGACTTCATGGTTGTTGGGGCACGGCCATTCCCTGCCCGTAGACTGCTTCCAGGATGGCATCGCCACCGCGGCGCAGCAAGGCGTCGCCCACCGATTCCCCAAGTTGTACCGGATCGGCGCCTTGCCGCGATTCGCGGAGAACCTTGGAGCCATCCGGATGCGCCACGATCGCGTCCAGATGCAGTCGGCCGTCGCGGACTGCGGCCAACGCACCAATCGGAACCTGACAGCCGCCGCCGAGTTTATTTAACAACGCCCGCTCGCAGGTTGTGGTCGCGCGTGCGGCGGCATCGTCCAAAAACGCCAGATGTTGACGCGTCACGGAATCGCCGGCACGAATCTCGACGCCCAACGCCCCCTGCCCCGCCGCAGGACACATCACGTCAACGGGAATGACCTGCTTGATCAGTTCTGTTTTACCCAGCCGGTTCAGTCCCGCCGCCGCGAGAATAATGGCATCGTATTCGCCCGCTTCCAGCTTCCGCAGGCGCGTGTCCACATTGCCGCGCAGAGGGTGAATATCGAGATCAGGTCGCAAGGCTTTCAACTGCGCCTGGCGACGCAGGCTTGAGGTGCCGACTCGCGCCCGTTGTGGCAACTGCTCAATGCTTGCATACTTGCGGGAGCAGAATACGTCGCACGGATTCTCCCGTTTGGTGATCGCGGCAATCTCGAAGCCAAGGGGCAATTCGGTGGGAAGATCCTTCAGGCTGTGGACGGCCAGATCCACGCGTCCCTCAGCCAGCGCATCTTCGATCTCCTTGGTAAACATGCCTTTGGTGCCTACCTTGGACAGAGCGACGTCGGTGATCTTGTCACCTGTGGTCTTGATGATTTCAATTTCGACTTGGTGGCCACGCTCACGCAACAGAGCGCTGACGTGGTTGGCCTGCCAGAGCGCGAGTTGCGATCCCCGGGAACCGATGCGCAGGCGGGCCATCAACACTGCCCTCCGGGCTGCCCGCCGGATTTCGCCGCCTTCTTTTCCTTATCTTGCTTTTCTTTACCCTGGAGACCCTGAAGATTGAACAGGCGGCGGACGATCTCGACCACCGTGGTCGCCTCGGCCTCGCGGGCCGCGGTTTTCAGCGTCGTCACCGGGGTGTGCATGATCTTGTTTACGATACCGCGAGTCAGGGCTTCAACCGCGAGTTCCTGTTCCGGCGACAACGCGCCCAGGCGGCCACGCACGCGGTCAATTTCGGCCTGGCGGATGGTTTCCAAATGATCTTGCAAGGAGACGATGGTAGGTACGACATCCAGCGTCTGCAGACGGGCCTGAAAGCGCGCCACTTCATCGTTGATGATGGTGTCAGCATGCTCAGCCTCTTTTCTGCGATCGGCGACGTGCGAAGCCACGGCCTGCTGCAGATCGTCAATGTCGTACACAAAGATGCCGTCCACTTTGTTCATCTCCGGATCGACATCTCGCGGAACCGCAATGTCGATGAAGAACATGGGACGGTTCTTGCGCCGGCTGAGGAAAAGCTCGCCATGCTCGCGACGGAAAATCGCATGCGGAGCGCCGGTCGAGGTGATGACAATGTCGGCGCGATCGCAGGTTTCGTAAAGCCGGCTGAACTCAATCGCCTGGCCGTTGAATTTCTGAGCCAGCCCGATGGCCCGGTCGTAGGTGCGATTGGCCACGAAGATTGACGCCGCGCCGTGCGCCAACAGATGACGGGCGGCAAGTTCGGTCATCTTGCCCGCTCCCACCAGATACACGTGCTTTCCCGCAAGAGATCCAAAAATCTTTTTGGCCAGTTCGACGGCAACCGATGCAACCGACACCGCCGATGATCCGACCGCGGTCTCGGTGCGAACCCGTTTCGCGACGGCAAAGGCGCGGGTCAGCAGTTGGTCGAGTTGGGAATTCACCGCTCCAACAGCGCGCGCCGTGGCGTAAGCCTCCTTGACCTGGCCCAGAATCTGCGCCTCGCCCACAACCATGGAGTCGAGGCTGGCAGTCACACGGAACAAATGACGGACTGCATCTTGCTCGCGATATTCGTACAGATGGGGATCGATGACCGAGCGCTCCATGTGGAAATAGTCGCTGAGAAATGCGCGCAGGTCGGAGCCGCCGTTCTTGCATCGCGCGACGAGTTCCACGCGATTACAGGTGCTTAAGATCAGCCCTTCCTCAACCCCGGGATGCTGTGTAAAGCACCGCAGAGCTTCGGGCAGACGGGATTCCGGGATCGCGAGCCGCTCCCGCACTTCGACCGGCGCACTCTTATGATTGACGCCGATGAGATGGAACGTCATGACTGTGCGAACCTGTGAATGGTGCTGAAATAATTGGCCGCCCATGCGACCACAGCCGCGGCAAACGCTCCCGCAGCGAGATAGGCAGCGCGGCGGCCGCGCCATCCTGCAGTCCAGCGCGTGTACAGCAGGATCAGGTAAACGGCCCACATCAGGATCGAAAGCAGAATCTTGGGATCGAGAAGATTTACTCGCCCGTACGTCGCCTGCGCCACGACCGTGCCAGCAATCAAGCCCAGTGTCATGAAGGGAAAACCGAGCAACAGCGAGCGGAAGCCGATTTCGTCGATCACCTCGAGCGCGGGAAGACGGGAGAGAATTCCGCCCGGCTTTTTGGACTTGAGCGAGCGTTCCTGAATCAGGTAGAGCAGGCTGGCGCCAAAACTAAGAATCAGCGCCGCATAACCTGTAAAGATCAGCGCAATGTGCGCGAGCAGCCAACCCTTGTGCAAGCCCGGCGAGGTAAGCAGAAACGGCGCCTGACCGGTGGCGGCGATGAACGTCAGCAGAAAAACCAAAGGAAAAATGACTATGCCAGGAGAAGTCGTCTGATACACCAGATACACGAGCATGAAAACAACCATGACCAGAAAGCCCAGAACTGACTCGGCATTGTGGATCGAAGTCAGCGTAACCTGGCCGGAGATCAGGAAAGCGTCGGTCAGCGAAACGAAATGGAACACCATTCCTAAGTAGGCCGCGTGCAGGGCAACGCGGTTCAGCAAGTCGCTGGTGCGGGTTAGAGCCACTAGAGCGTACAACAGGCCCACGGCATAACAACCCAGCGCGACTCGCAACCAAAGTATTGGCATAAATCTATTTGTTTCCCCGCTTCGGGCTTCCGAATCCTCCCCCGCTGAGATGATTATAGTCTGCCTCGTTGCTGGGGCAGGGGGCAGCAGGTGTTATCACAGAACGATGTGACGTAGATCACACGGCTTCGCTGCGGGAAGGTCAGACTAAAACCCGATCTAGGCGTCGCGCCCGGGCGCAGGCCGATCCCAAATCCACACTTGCGCTCCGTCGCATTGCGTGAGAGATGGGGCATAATGAGGCGAAGAGAAACCAATGGAGACGGACGAGTCTGAAAGCGTCGCGCGATGGCTAGCCGCGGCAGCGTCGCTGATCGTGGGCAGTCTTTTCTTTGCGTTATGGTTCTGGCTGCTGCCGGGATGGCTCGGCCTCCGAGTGAACGCCGCCGCCGCGCGTTGGCGATGGCTCGCGGCGGTTCCGTCGGCGCTTGGATTCGCGGTGGCGCTACGCTGCATCTGGGACTTCGGGTGGACGGGACGCGGCACCCCAGCGCCCATGGCTCCGCCGCAGCGATTGGTGGTCACGGGTTTCTACCGCTACGTGCGAAACCCGATGTATGTAGGCTTTGCAGCCGGATGGATTGGGCTCTGGATCGTGTTCGGACACGCCAACCTGCGAGTGATGGCGTGGGTGGCCGCCGTTGCGCTCGGCGTACATTTGTTTGTGGTTTTCTATGAGGAGCCAACTTTGCGCAACAAGTTCGGGACAGACTACGAAGAATATTGCCGGAACGTTCGTCGTTGGTGGCCGCGGCTGCGAGCCTGGAACCGATCGCCGGGAGAAAACTAACCACGGAGGACTACTGCTGCCGTGCGAAGCCGCTGAAAAAGCAGGTCCCTCCACTCCGCTTCGCTTCGGTCGGGATGACAAAACCAGGCGTAGAATCTCAGACTCAGCACCCTAGGCTACTCCCAGCGTGCTGAGCAGTTGCTCGAGCGTGCCTGGGTCGACGGCGAGGCGGCGTCCGTCAGTCATCAGGTTTTCGATTTCATCGAAAGCCTGGAACAGGCGCATCTTGACCGCGCCATACTGTTCGGCCTCGGTGAGGCTGCGACCATGCTTGGCTGCCCATTCCCGCAGGGCTTCGTCGGTGAGGAAAACGCTAACTGCGAACGTGGTCTTGCGGTCGGAAGTCACATCGAAGATGTATTCGGTCGCGGGACCATCATGAGCATCCGCCAAAGCTGTGCGCTTGCCGACAAAGTAATACTGGTAGACGTATCCCTGGCCTCCGGTGTAGGTCTTCATGCGGCGGAGCGTCATAAAATCAGTCGTTGGCCGTTCGTCGTTGGTCCTTCGTCGCTCGCCAACCGAACGTTCGTGGCGGATCATCGGCCCTCAGCCCGATACTGGCTGTCGAAAATCTCGCGAATGACGAACGACCGACGACGGTTCTTACCCTTCGACCCTTGCGTCCCGCAGTCGCTTGACGGCGGTTTCCGAGGCCAGCGGGGAATAGTAAACCTCCTTGAACGTGTAAGACTTCGCCTTGGAGGCGAGGATGGGCAGAATCTCGATGTGCCAATGGTAGTCCTCGTCGATGGTCTTCCAATAGCCCAGGTTCCCGGAGCGGTGCAGGCTGTTGGGCGAGGTGTGCAGCACCAGATGGAAATCCTCCGTAATGGTGCGAATCCGCTGCAGAGTGCGTCGCAGAAGCGCGCCTAAGTCGCGCATCATCCCCGGGCGATTGAGGCCCATGCGTTCGAAAGCAGCTTCGTGGGTGCGCGGCAGAATCCAGGTTTCGTAAGGAACACGGGGCGCGTAGGGGCACAGCGCCAGAAAGTCGCCGCGCACCTCCAGCACACGCTGGTCTTGCTTGATTTCCTGGGAAATAATGTCACAGAAGACACAACGTTCCTTCTGGCCGAAATATTCGCGGCCCGCGCGCAACTCATAGAGCACACGGCGCGGCACAAAGGTGGTGGCGGTAATCTGCGACGTGGGGTGCTCAAATTCCTGTCCGGCGTTGTTCCCATGGTCCTTGAAAATGCTGACGTACTTGAGGCGGTCGTCACGCTTGAGATCCTGAATCCGTTGCGCGGCCAGCAACAGGAACTGTTCGATCTCAACATCGCTGGCCTTCCATAAATGCCGGTCGTGGCGCGGGTTTTCCACCAGCACTTCATGCGCACCCACGGGCCGCATACGGTCGTAGATGCCGTCCCCGCGACGGGAGGCCTCGCCTTCGACGTGGTACAAAGCTGCAGGATGGACGACGGAACGCGCCGACCAGGGAAGGCCCGCGACTCCAGACATGTTTGAGATGAGCTGCGGCGGCTGGGGCGCATCAGGACAGAAGTTGCAAAACGCAGTTTCACGCGGCGCGCTGTCGGGGTCATCGTCGCCGGTGATGACCCAGGAACGAGTAATCGGATCCTTGCGAAGGTCCATGCATAAGGAGACCACCCCAGGCGGAACCGAGTCAACTGTGATTTCCACCGCAGGCATGGAGATGGCGGTTTGTTATAATCCGCGCACGAAGCCGCCTGAGATGACCGAGCCGTCCACGCCGTTGATGCGGCAGTACGCCGCCATCAAGAAGGAACATCCCACGGCATTGTTGTTTTTCCGGCTGGGAGATTTTTACGAATTGTTCTTCGACGATGCCGTCTTAGCCGCGCGTGAGTTGCAGATCACGCTGACCAGCCGCAATAAGGAAAAGGGAATCGCAGTCCCCATGTGCGGTGTACCCTACCACGCGGCCGAAGGCTACATTTCCAAACTCATCCGCAAAGGATTCAAGGTCGCCATCTGCGAGCAGATGGAGGACCCACGCCTGGCCAAGAAGCTGGTGCGGCGCCAAGTCACCCGGGTGGTCACGCCGGGAACGGCCGCGGATTCGACGCTCAGTTCCGAAGAGAATAACTTCCTGGCGGCTTTGGCCCAAACCGGCGACCGGGTGGGATTTGCGGCTCTGGATCTTTCGACCGGCGAGTTTCGCGCCACCGAGTTTCACGGCGACGATGCGGCGCGGCGGGTGCAGGAAGAACTGCAGCAATTGAAGCCGAAGGAGCTTTTGTATGGCTCGGCTGCACCGCTGTTTGACCGACCACATCGTCCGGGAATGGATCGTGTGGCGACGGGCGCCTCGCCCGTCCCAGCCGCTCAGCGAGCGGCAGCCTTTGGGTCGAGCTTTGCTGAGACGCCACTGGATGACTGGATCTTCGCGCCGGATCATGCGATCCCGCTGCTGGAAAATCATTTCGGCGTTCTCTCCCTGGAGGGCTTTGGGCTCGCGGGCAAACCGGCAGCAGCTTCGGCGGCGGGCGCGATTCTTTACTACGTCCGTTCCACGCAGCGTGGAACCCTGGACCATGTGGATCGCATCGGCTTCTACGAACGGCAGAACTGTTTGGTGCTCGATGCGGTAACGGTGCGCAACCTGGAATTGATCGAGCCGCTGTTTGCCGGAACCGAAGTGGGAGTAACCCTGTTCCGTTCCATTGACGCTACCGTCACCCCCATGGGCAAACGCCTGCTGCGCTCGTGGATGCTGCGGCCTTCGACCGAAACAACGCAGATCAATGCGCGACTTGATGCGGTCGAAGCCCAGGTGGAAGATACTGTGGCGCGCGAGGAATTGCGGCGGGCGCTGGACGGAATCCTGGATTTGGAGCGCCTGCTGAGCCGGGTGACATTGGAAACGGCAAATCCCCGCGATGTGCTTGCCCTGGCGGCATCGTTAAGGAAAATTCCGGCGTTGCGGAGCGCGCTGGGCCGCTTTGCGGCGGACCGGCTGAAGGCCTTGCAGGAATCAGTGGACGAACTGGGCGATCTGAGAGAACAGATTGACAAGACGATTGTCGCCGAGCCACCGATTTCGCTGGCGGATGGTGGCGTGATTCAGAGCGGCGTAGACAAAGAATTAGATGAACTGCGCGATCTGAGCCGCAACAGCAAGCAATTCCTGGCGCAGATCGAGCAACGGGAGCGGCAGCGCACCGGGATCGGATCGCTGAAAGTTAAGTTCAATTCTATTTTTGGCTATTACTTAGAAATTTCCAAACCCAATTTGCACCTGGTCCCGCCGGACTACGAGCGCAAGCAGACCCTGGTTAACGCGGAGCGCTTTACCACCGCGGAGTTAAAGGAATACGAGTCGAAAATTCTTGATGCGCAGGAAAAGATCGTCGACATCGAGCGGCGGTTGTTTGCGGAGCTGCGCTCGGCGATTGCTGCTGAAGCTCGGCGCATCCGGCAGACTGCGCTGGCATTGGCCGAGGTAGATGTGCTGGCGGCGCTGGCACACATCGCGGCCCTGCGCAATTACTGCCGGCCAAACTTCGATGAGACGCCGGACATTGAGATCATCGGGGGAAGGCATCCGGTCATCGAGCAACAAGAATTGGCGGGCGGCAGCGAACGATTCGTGCCGAATGACTTGTTTCTCAATTCGACCACTCACACGGTTTTAATTCTTACCGGTCCGAACATGGGTGGGAAGTCCACGTACCTGCGGCAGGCGGCACTGATCGTGATTCTGGCGCAGATGGGGTCGTTCGTACCCGCAGCTTCGGCACGCCTGGGCGTGGTGGACCGCGTGTTCACCAGAATCGGAGCCAGCGACAACCTGGCGCGTGGGCGTTCGACTTTCATGGTTGAGATGACGGAGACAGCGGCCATTCTGCACACGGCGACGTCGCGGTCGTTGATCCTGCTCGACGAAGTGGGGCGCGGCACGGCCACGTACGACGGGCTCGCCATCGCTTGGGCCGCAGTCGAATACATTCATGCCCGCACTCGGGCAAAAACGCTTTTTGCCACGCACTACTTTGAGCTGACCGAACTGGCCGACCGGCTTTCGGGAGTAAAGAATTATCACGTGTCGGTGAAGGAGACTGGAGGCGGAATCGTATTTCTGCGCAAGGTGGAACCCGGCGCGGCCGACCGCAGCTATGGAATTGAAGTCGCGAAGCTCGCAGGATTGCCGAACGAAGTGGTTGAGCGGGCGCGTGAGGTGCTGGCCGAGCATGAGAGTGCGGAGCAACGCGTGACCGACCAGTTAGCCAGCGACGAGTTGCGCCCGCGTCCACCGGCTCAATTGACGATCTTTACGCCACTTTCGCAACCGGTGTTGGAAAAACTGCGCGAGGTGGATTTGAATCGTTTGACGCCGCTGGAGGCGCTGAATCTGTTGGCGGAATTGAAGAAGCAGGTGGAGTAGGGGTCAGGAGTCAGGAGTCAGGAGTCAGGGGTCAGGAGTCGGGAGTCAGTAATTGGATTTCAAGAATCACGACTAATTTGCCTTAGTCACAGTCTGGCGAAGCTGCGGGCCCATAACGACATTCGCTGACTCCTGACTCCTGACCCCTGACTCCTGACTACTGACTCCTGGCTACTATTCACCAGGACTATGCCCAAAACCAAGACCGATCTTCGGCAAGCAATCGGACAGCTTCTCGTCATTGGCTTTGATGGCACGGAGATGGCGCCCCGCCTCCGTTCCCTGCTCACCCGCATTCAGCCTGCCGGAGTGATCCTGTTTGCGCGCAACATCATCAGCGCGGAACAAACCTACAAGCTGCTCAAGGATTGCCAAGCCTGTGTCTCTACTCCTGTGTTTACGTGCGTGGATCTGGAAGGCGGCAAGGTGGACCGGTTTCGCAACGTGACCGGGCCAGCGCCCTCCGCAGCCGAGGTATTCGAGACTGGCGATCGAAAGTTGTTTCGCAAGCACGGCAAGATTATTGGCGAGACCTGCCGGGCTTTGGGTTTCAACACGGACCTGGCCCCGGTAGTGGATCTGGCCTTTGAAGTGTCGCGCAAGGTCATGGGGTCGCGCGTGGTTTCGCCCAATCCGCGAGAAGTAACGATTTACGCGCGCGAATTTCTCACGGGGTTGCGTTCGGCTGGAGTGGTCGGGGCAATCAAACATTTTCCTGGATTAGGGGAGGCAAACCTGGATACCCACCATGCCCTTCCCGGCGTGAACAAGTCGTGGAAGAAGCTTTGGGAGCAGGACATTGCTCCCTATCGCGCCTTGCGCCGCGAAGCAGCAATGGTGCTCGTGGGACACGCCGCCTATCCTCACATGACTCGCGAGCGCACCCCCGCATCACTGTCGAGAAAATGGATTACGGACGTCTTACGGAAAAGAATCGGTTACCGCGGCCTGGTAGTCTCCGACGACCTGGAAATGGGAGGAGTGTTGAAAGCCGCTCCCATCGAGCAGGCGGCGCTGAAGTTCGTTCGCGCCGGCGGCGATCTGTGCCTGATCTGCCATACCCAGGAATCCATTGAGCGTTCGCATGAAGCGCTGATCCAGCAAGCGGAGCGCGACCCCAAGTTTGCGCGGCGCGTAGAGGAATCGGTGGCACGCGTGCTCGCGTTCAAGAAGAAATCGAAAGAGCTGACGCGGAGGGCTCAGGTCGCGACCCACGAGAAAGTGCAAAGACTTTCGCGGCAGTTGTGGGAATTCGCGGAGCAGGTGCGGTTGGAAACCATAAAACGGCGGGGCGTCCAGTGGCAGGAGCCGGCATGATCGTTGCCGGTATCATGAGCGGCACTTCGGCCGACGGGATCAACGTTGCGCTTCTCCAGGTGAGCGCTTCCCCCCGGCGTCGGGCAGGAACGCCCGGCCTCCAGCGCGATGCGAGGTTCAAGCTTCTTGGCCACGCAGAATTTCCTTATCCGAAGCAAGTGCGTGATGCAGTGCTCTCTGCGATGAATTCGACTCGAGCGAGCGTTGCCGACTTGGCTCGATTGAACTTCTTGTTGGCGGAGCTCTACGCCAAGGCGGTGCTGGTCACCCAGCGCCGGTTTCACGTGAAAGCGGAACTGGTGGGATGTCATGGGCAGACGCTTTATCACCAGGGCGAGGCCGCTCCGTTTCTCGGACATAAGCTGGCCGTGACCTGGCAAACCGGCGAGGGCGCTGTGCTTGCAGCGCGCGTAGGGGTTCCGGTTGTCTCTGATTTCCGTCCGGCAGACATGGCAGCTGGCGGTAAAGGTGCGCCCCTGGTTCCCTTGCTCGATTTTCTTTTGTATCAGCACGCGCGCGTAGGCCGAATTGTGCAGAACATCGGGGGGATTGCAAACCTCACTGCCATTCCTGCCGGTGCCTCGCCGACCCAAGTAGTAGCTTTCGACACCGGGCCGGGCAACATGGTGATTGACGGAGTCACAGAGAGGGTATTTCGCAAACCCTGCGACCTCGATGGGAGAATCGCGGCTTCTGGCGTAGTACTTGATCGCATAATCGCCGATACTCTGGCAGGTACATTTTTTCAACGCAAGCCGCCGAAAACGGCTGGGCGGGAGGAGTTCGGGCGCGAGTTTGTCCGCGATTTCATTCAGCGCTGTGGGCGGGTGAACGGGCGCGACGTTGTGGCTACGGCCACTGCGCTCACTGCAATGTCGATTGCCGACGCGCTTCGACGATTTGTTCTGCGCCGGCACAGCGGGTACGGTGAATTCATTGTTTCAGGCGGCGGGGCGCATAATCCGACGCTCATCGCCATGCTGGCGAATGAACTGCGTCCCCTTGGTCTGCAGATCCGATCCTCCGACGAGTTCGGGCTGCCTTCGGAGGCGAAAGAAGCGGCGGCGTTCGCCTTACTCGCATATCAGACGTGGAACCGGCAGCCGTCGAATGTTCCGTCGGCGACAGGAGCGAAAAGGCCGGCGATCCTGGGTAAGATCTCGTATGCGTGAGGGAAAACCCTTTCGCCGCAGAGCCGCGAATGCACAGCCGGGAGTGGCCGTGCCGGCGTGTTCTGCGCTACTTCAGGCACTCGTAGTTTTAGTACTTCTTCTTCCCGTCCTGGCCTGCTCCGCGAAACCCGATCCCGACACCCTGGTGATGATCATCGAGAGCAGCCCCACCAACCTGGACCCGCGAGTCGGTTTAGATGCGCAGTCTGAGCGCATTGACACCCTGCTCTTCGATGATCTGTTGACGCGTGATGAGCATCTGAACGTGCAGCCAGCTTTAGCAGAACGCTGGGAGATTCCCGACCCTCGCACCTATGTTTTCCACTTGCACCAGGGTGTGAAATTTCACGACGGGCGACCGCTTACGTCGCGTGATGTGAAGTGGACGTTCGACTCGCTGCTCCAGGGCAAGATTCGCAGCACCAAGTCGGCCGTCTACCAGTTTGTAGATCGCGTCGAAGCGCCCGACGATTCCACGGTGGTGTTTCACCTCAAAGAGCCATTCGCTCCATTGTTGTGGAATCTCTCGGATGGCGCGATCGGGATTGTGCCCTACGGCAGCGGTGACGAGATCAGCCGCCACCCCATTGGCTCGGGGCCATTCCGCTTTGTCAGCGCCGAGCAGGATAACGAAGTCATCATCGAGCGCAACGATGATTATTGGGGCCAGAAGGCACATCTGAAACGGGTCCGATTTGCGGTGATTCCGGACGGGACGACACGGGCTCTAGAGTTGCGTAAGGGCAGCGCCGATATCGCGATCAATGCGCTGACCGGAGACACGGTGCTGGCGCTCGAGCGCGAGCCCAATCTGGAAGTTCTGCACGCGCCCGGTACCGTGCTGGCTTATATGGCGTTCAACACACGGGATCCGATCCTGAAAGATGTGCGGGTGAGGCAGGCGTTGGCGTACGCGATCGATCGCAGGCCGATGATTCACTATCTGGTGAGCGATTTTGCGCGGCCCGCGTACAGCCTGCTTCCTCCTGAGAGTTGGGCGTACAACGGCGATGTGCCCCGCTATGACTACAACCCGGATCGGGCCCGGCGATTGCTCGACCAAGCGGGATACCGGGCTGTAAATGACGTGCGTTTTCACCTCGCCATGAAAACCTCGACCGACGAGAGCACGCGGCTGATGGCTGCGGTGCTGCAGCAGCAATTGCGCGAGGTGGGGATCGCGCTGGACATCCGCACTTTCGAATTCGCGACATTCTTTTCCGATGTCACGCGCGGCGCCTACCAGGTGCATTCGCTGCGCTGGGTGGGAGGCAATGAGGACCCTGACATCTTTGAATACGTGTTTCACTCGGCCAAGTTTTCGCCGCACGGCGCGAATCGCACGTACTACAGCAATCCGCGGGTGGATGCGTTGATCGACCAGGCGCGCAGTGAACTCGACCAGAACGCGCGCAAGCAGATCTATGCGGAAATCCAGCGAATCCTTGCTGAAGATCTGCCCTACATCAATTTCTGGTACCTCGACAACGTGCTGGTGCACACGAAGCGTGTCCGGGGGCTAACGCTGAATCCGGCGGGAAACTACGATTTTCTGAAGACCGCGGACTTGGCGAAATGAATCTGTGGATCTTGTCATCCTGAACCAAGCGAGCCGATTCGCCCGCGGATCGGCTCGCGGAGTCGAAGGACCCCGGACGTGTTTGCGCAAGTATGGATGCGGCAAGGCGTGCCTACGATGCAGTCATAAGAATTCCCTGATGCGGCGCCGACATTACCCGCGCGCACGGGGTCCTTCGACTGTGTTGTGGTGCGCTTCTCGCACCACAACTTCGCTCAGGATGAACGGGGCTAACAGGGAAAGTCGGTCTACAGTCCGCCAAACTGGTCCAGGCTAGCGGTTCCGCTCCGTTGCATCCCACGGTTCGTCCACACCGTCGTGCTAACATCGAAGTTTCACGTGCGCATTCTTTTCATAGGCGATATTTTCGGGCGTCCAGGACGAACCATCGTCAAAGACCGGCTGCCGGCCCTGGTGAAAGAGCACGGCGTTGATCTCGTTATCGCCAACGGAGAAAACGCTGCCGCCGGCTTCGGCATCACGCCGCCGCTGGCGGAGGAACTGTTTGAGATGGGGATCGACGTTCTCACAACCGGCAATCACATTTGGGATAAGCGCGAGATCGTGGATTATTTCAAGGCAGCGGACGGAAATCCCCACAGCCCGGCCCGTCGCCTGTTGCGTCCCGCCAATTATCCGCCCGGGATGCCGGGTTGGGGCGTGTACGAGGGGCGCAAGGGTCAGGTTCCCTATGCGGTGCTCAATTTGCAGGGACGGGTTTTCATGGGATCCAATGACGACCCCTTCCGTGTTGCAGACCAGTTATTGAAGGAAGTCAGGGCCAAGGTGGTGTTAGTCGACATTCATGCCGAAGCGACTTCGGAAAAAATGTCCATGGGCTGGTATCTCGACGGGCGAGTGACCCTGGTTGTGGGTACGCATACCCACGTTCCGACCGCTGACGAACGGGTGCTCCCGGGGGGCACGGCCTATATCACCGATGTGGGCATGACCGGACCGTACGACAGTGTGATCGGGGTGAAAAAGGAACTGATCGTGGCCAAGTTCCTGAACAACATGCCGACCCGCTTCGAGGCCGCTACGGGAGACGTGCGCCTGTCCGCGATCGTGGTCGATTGCGATGGGACAACTGGACGGGCGAGGGAGATCAAGCGGGTGATTGTAAGTTAGAGAGACAGGAGTCAGTAGCCGGGGGTCAGGAGTCAGTGGTCAGATTCCGCCACGGGCTTCGGGAATTGCAAGTAAATCTATGGACCCATTCCAACTTCAAACCCAAACATTCAAGTCCAATGGCTTTCGTTGGATGGACGCGGACGCATATCTGTTCGATATTGACGGCACACTACTCGTGACGCGTGATCCAGTTCATCGCAACGCGCTGCACCTGGCCATGCGCGAGGTGTATGGCGTCGATACCACGATCGACGGAGTTGCCTACCACGGAAGGACCGACCTGGGGATTCTGCGTGCGGCCCTCGATCGAGTGGGAGTTTCGCATGACGCGTTCGAAACCGGCCTTCCGGCGGCGCTGGAAATCGTCTGCCGCGATGTGTCTGCCCATGCCAACCGGATTGTCGCCAATGTGTGTTCTGCGATTCCTGATGTGCTTGAAAGGCTGAAAACCGCGGGCAAGCTGCTGGGCGTGGCTTCTGGCAACCTCGAATCGGTCGGCTGGCAGAAGGTGGAAGCCGCCGGTCTGCGGAGATTCTTCAGTTTTGGCTGCTTCAGCGATCATGACGAAAGGCGAGCGGACATCTTCCGAAAAGGTGTGGTCGAAGTGCAGCGCAGGCTGGGGGAGGATGCCAGGACTTGCTTCATTGGCGACACCCCGGAAGACATCAAGGCGGCTCGCCTGGCCCATGCGCAAGTGATTGCGGTGTGCACCGGAATCTTCAAAACGGACGAACTGACGAGCTACGAACCGGACGCGTGTGTGGCTTCCTGCGCGGAACTGCTCGGGACAGACTTTGAGTGCAAAGGTCAAACTCTGTCATCCTGAGCGAAGTTGTCGTTTGCGAAGCGAACGATGACGCAGTCGAAGGATCCCCGAATGTTCCTATCCCGCACAGATGCGTCGAGGAATTCTCACGGCGGTCTCAACTGGCTCTGTGGCCACAGTGGCGCTCTGAGGCGACCTTTGACGCATTCGCGAGAATGCCTTTTCACGCTCGCGTCGCTGCATGCCACAACGGGATCCTTCGACTCCGCCTGTCCATTCGGCAGCCAATGGACAGGCTTCGCTCAGGATGACCGCGAAGGAAGGCAGGTGCGCAGCAACCTGAATAGTTACAATCCGAGAGCTTTCTGCACTTCTTTGGGCTCCAGCACCGGCAGAGACCGCAACGCCGCGCGTGCCAATGCGAGATACACATCCCTGGCTTGCGGGAGCTTATTCAGCACCCGCAGATGCTTGCGCACGGTTTCCGCATCCCCGCGAATGATAGGTCCGCTGAACGCTCCCGCGGGCCCGAATCGGGCATAATTCGAGAGCGTCTGCTTCAAGATGGGCAGCATCTTCTTCCGCGCATCCGCCGCCGACAACCCAGCGGCGCGCGCCACTTGTTCTGCGGTCACCAGCAACGCCACCAGCAGGGGAGAAACAAAGCCGCCCCAGGCGTGGTATGCGGCCTTATTGCGCGGATGAATCGTGAACGTTTCTCCACCCAGATCTCTGGCAATTCGCTTTGCGACCCGTACCGCCCGTGCCTCGCCTTCCACGGCAAATGGCACGCCCTCCAGCGACGGAACAGACCCGCTTACAAACGTCATCATGGGGTGCAGGGATGCTACAGCGGCACCGCGCTGTCGGAGCACGTCCAGTTCATCGCTGGCGAGCGCGCCGCTGGAGTGGAAAGCGATTTTTCCTTCCCACTTGGTACGCAAGGATAGATTGCGGGCTGTGGTGGCAATTTCCCGGTCGGGCACACAGAACCACATGACTTCTGCATTGAGAGGCGCATTGGTATAGGCAAACGCTCTCGCACCAACCTGCCGGGCCAAGGCGCGGGCCTTCCGTCGCGATGCGGCAGTGTTTCGCGAAATAATTTCGGAGATCTTGTACCCCGCCTGCTGCAACTCCACGGCCAGCGCGGTGCCCAGTCTCCCCGGACCCACAATCGCAATTTCCTGCTTCGCGGCCATGGCGGGCAGCATATCAGCGATCTCGTGCTGGCCGCAAAAGCGGGTTCGAGGTCCTCGCCACCGCCGACCCGCTCTGGGAGCTTTTTCCGCCGTCGCTTATAGTGTTTGTATGCCTAAATTGTCTCGCAGTAAGAACAAAGCCCGTGTACTCTCCTCCCGTGAGACTTTTCGCGGACCTGCCTTTTGGGTCACCACCGACCAGGTGCTGGAACCCACCGGGGTACGCGGCCGCCGTGACATCGTGCGTCACACCGGCTCGGTGGTTATTCTCGCGGTGGAGGAGAGCCGGCCTGAGCCCCGCGTCTTACTGGTCCGCCAATACCGCCACGCCGCCCAGCAGTTTCTGTGGGAGCTGTGCGCGGGCCGCATCGATAAAGGCGAACGTGAGCTGGTAGCGGCCAAGCGGGAGCTGCTGGAGGAAACTGGCTACACCGCCGCGCGCTGGAAGCGCATTTTGAGGTTTTATGCCAGTCCGGGCTTCGTTGCCGAAACCATGTCGATTTACCTGGCGCGGGGCTTGAAGCCTGGAACTGCGCAGCCGGAAGAAGACGAGGTGATTGAACTTCGATTTTTTCCGCTCAGCGCCGCAGTCCGGATGGTGATGCGCGGCAACATCCAGGACGGCAAGACCATCTCAGGGGTACTCTGGCTCAGCCAGCAACGCGGCTGCCAAGTGGGCCGCTGACCCGTCTTCGCTGTGACGTACTCCCTTGACAGCCCTTGCCGGTAGCAGCAAAATGACAGCAAATCGGGGGGCACGACCTCGGAGCAGAAAAGGACGTGCCCGGGGGGGCGTACGTGGAACGTTTGAAAGGTACGGTGAAGTGGTTTAACAACGCCAAGGGTTATGGCTTTATCGGAAGGGAAAACGGCGCGGACGTATTTGTCCACTACAGCGCAATTACTTCCGGAGGATACAAAAGTCTGCAGGAAGGTGATCAGGTAGAGTTCGAGATCACAGAAGGTCCCAAGGGTCCGCAAGCCGCTAACGTTACGAAACCTTCTTGAAGAGTGACTTTAAGTGGTGGCGGGGCCGATCCGCAGTCGCGGCGCCCGCTCGAGGACTGCCCGTTCGTTGATGTTGACATCTGTTGTCTGCTTTGACTGAGCCGCACAAAAGTGTTTCTTGCCTGGTTTGAAAAGCTCCAGGCTTTCTCTCCGGCCCAATCTTGTTTAAGCTGGATCCGTCTAAACTTGATTCCACATGGACAACAAGGCCATCGCGGGCATTCTCTACGAAACCGCGGACCTGCTCGAAATTGACGCGCAGGATTCATTCCGAATCCGCTCCTATCGCAATGCCGCTCAAGCCGTCGAAGCGATGCCGCAGCAGATTTCAGAGCTGATCAGCGAGCCGAAGAAACTTCTCGAAATCCCCGGAATTGGCAAGGGAATGCTGGCGAACTTCCAGGAACTGTTTAAGGAAGGACGGCTGTCAGTTCATGCCGAGTTGCTGAAAAAATACCGCCCTTCGATGCTCGATCTGCTGAAGGTTCAGGGGCTTGGCCCGAAGACTATTGCTCTGATCTGGAGCGCCCACAAAGTCTGCGATGTCGAGGGCGTGCAGAAGTTGGCCCGCGAGGGCAAGATACGTGAACTCCCCCGCATGGGTGAAAAGCAGGAACAGAAACTGCTCAAGGCGCTTGAGGACTACCAGCGCATTGCCGGGCGTTTTCTGCTCGACGCCGCGGAAACTCAGGCCGAAAAGATCATCGAGCACCTGCGCGATTATCCCGGGGTTGAAAAGGTCACTCCCGCGGGCTCCCTGCGCCGCGGGCGCGAGACGGTGGGCGATCTCGATATCTTAGTGACCGGCAAGGCCTGCTGCGACGACCAGGCGCGGGAAAAGCTGATCGATCACATTGTCAAGCTGCCGGGTTTGATGGAGATCATCGCCCGCGGCGAGAACAAAGTCAGCTTTCGTATGCGCGGCGGCATGCAGGTGGATGTGCGCTTCCTTTCGCCTGATTCCTTCGGCGCTGCCATGCAGTACTTCACCGGAAGCAAGGCCCACAACGTGGCTCTGCGCCAGCGCGCCCTCAAGATGGGATACACCTTAAGCGAATACAGCCTGGCCAAGCTGGAAAACGAGAAAGTAGTGGCGGGCAAAACCGAAGAAGAAATCTACGCCAAGCTCAAGTTGGACTACATTCCACCCGAACTGCGCGAGAACCTGGGTGAGATTGACGCCGCCGAGCAGCACACGCTGCCCGCTCTGATCTCGCAGGCCGACTTGCAGGGTGACGTGCATATGCATACCGTCGAAACCGATGGCCGGAACACGATCGAAGAAATGGCCGAGGCTGCGCGCGCCCACGGCTACAAATACATGGCGATCACTGACCACTCGAAGAATCTGGCCTTCGCCAATGGACTGGATGACAAGCGTGCCGTGGAGCACATCCAGCGTATTCGCAAGGCTGATGAACAGATCGACGGCATCAAGATATTTGCCGGAATTGAAGTTGACATTCTGGCCGATGGCACGCTCGATCTCTCCGACTCTGTGCTGGAGCAGATGGATCTGGTCATCGCCAGCGTGCATTCTCATTTCAACCAGAATTCCGCGGAGATGACGGACCGGCTGCTCAAGGCGGTGGAGAATCCGAATACCTCGTTGATCGGCCATCCCACGGGTCGGTTGTTGCTCCGGCGCGACGCTTATCAGTTCGACGTGGATGCGGTCTTGAAGGCGGCGGCGCAACGCAAAGTTGCGATGGAGCTAAACGCTTATCCTGACCGGCTGGATCTGTGTGATCGCCACCTCCGCCTGGCCAAGCAGTATGGAGTGAAGATTGTGATCAACACGGATTCTCACCACATCTCGCATCTCGACAAAATCCGCTTTGGCGTTCTGCAGGCACGGCGGGCATGGCTGACGAAAGAGGATGTGCTCAACACGTTGCCCGTGCAGAAGTTTGCCAAGGCGATGAAACACGTGTGAGGGTGAGGCTCAGACGCAGTAACGGCCGTCGCTACAGGGTTACGGTTGAGGCGTTGCTTGCAACGTCTGATTCTGTCAGCTTCACATTCCATGCACCAAACGGATTTTTTCTTGCTTCAGCGGTTAGAATCACTGGAGGTCGAGGCCGCCATGCCTGAAGACACACCGTCTCCGTCGCCCTTACCGCCGAGTGCCGCCGCGACATCGACGCCACCCGCGTCGCCCACTGATTTCCGAATCGGCGAGGAATTTGGTACCGCCAAGAAGAACTTGCCCCCGGTCAAAATCGTTCTCATAGGTGTCGCCGTCATTGCCGTCATCGCGCTCATCGCTAGCTTCGTGCAGCGGCCGCATTCGGCGACCACGGGGTCGATTGATGACGTGGTATCAGTCGAAGTGCCCGGGCAGAATTCAGTGATGCTCGCGATCAATGTGAGCCTCCACAACCAGGGCACAAAGCCATACTGGATTCATACCATTCAGGCTGATCTGGACACAGGCAGCGGCACCTTCAGCGACGACGCTGCGTCCCCTGCGGATTTCGACCGTTATTTTCAGGGCTTACCCTCTCTGAAGCAACATGCGCTCGCCCCCTTGGAGCGCGAGGAAAGAATCAATCCGGGCGGAAGCGCCGCCGGCACCATTATCGTAATTTTTCCGGTGGCTATGGATGCTTTCAACAACCGCAAATCGCTCAAAGTGACCATCCAGCCCTACGATCAACCGGTGCCGCTGGTGCTGACGAAGTGAGCTCTCCCGTGCCCTAGAGTCTTGTCATTCCGAGGAGCAAGAGCGACGAGGAATCTGCAGTTTGCCGTGAACGGTGAAGAGCTGCAGATCCCTCCCCCTCGGCTTCGCTCGGGGCTCGACCTTCGGTCTCGGCAAGAGCGCTCGGGATGACTACAAGAGAGGTCACTGGTGTTTCTGCAGGTATTTCCGGCGCGCGAGATGAGAATTGGCGGTGGGTTTTATTTCATCGTACTTCAGGCAACTGATGGAGCCATCCACCTCAAGCACCGCCAGGGCCACGTCTTTACAACTCGAAATTCCATGCTCCCGCAGAGCGCGATGTAACTCATCCATGCTGACGTGTTCTTTCGCCATGTGAGAGGTGATGACCTCCCCATCGTGGACCAACAAGCTGGGCTGGCCCTGGACAAACTTGCGAAAGCGCCGATTGCCGCCGGAAACTTCGGCGATAAGGTAGTTCAACAGCAGCAGAGTGGAGGCCGCGACCACGCCGCCCAGAAGCGACGTGTCGGGGCCAGTCATGGCGTTTTGCACCGCATTGCTGATTAGCAGCAGAAGCGTCAGGTCGAAGGGCGTCATCTGGCCAACTTCGCGCTTGCCACTCAGGCGAACCCCGGCGAGGACGACACCGTAGACCACCGCCGTCCGCAGAGCCACTTCGAGGAGAACGTGTGCGCTCGGAACCATGTGGGATTATTCGCCCGGCGTCACTGGCACGGGGGCATTCTTGGGCGTGCTCAGATAGCCCACCGCCTTTTTCTTGTCGACCGACCAGACCACCAACTCATAGAGCAGATGGTCGCGGCCGGTGTAGAACTGAATGGGCTCGCTGATGTTGCGGTCTTTCTTTTCGATGGCCTTGTCATCGGCGGTCACAGTGATCGTAAATTTCCCTTTTTTCGGGTCCGTCTTCTTGAGCTGCAAGCTTACCGTCGAAACGGGTTGCGGCCCGGCGCCTTTGACCAAAGTAAACTCATAGTAATTGCGGTCGCCCTTGTGTTTGAGGATCTCAAGATCGCCGCGCGTGTTGGCGATCAGGCCGCTCTGCACCCCCAAATCTCCGATAGCGCTCTGCAGCTTGGCTTCCGCGGCCGCCAGTTCGGACTTCGTCGAAGCAACATCAGTCTTGACTCCGCCCACATCGGTTTTCACATTGGCTACTTCTCCGCTCACCTGGCTGATCTGGCGCTTTTGCTCCTCGGTGAGGCGTTCTTCGGCGGCGCGCTGCTCGCGTTGCAATTCGGCGGAACGAGCAGCCAGCTCCTTCTTGGTCATGCCGAGCTGCGTGGCCAGGGTTTCAGAGTCAGCCTCGGCGGAGCGCATGCGTTTGGTAAGTTCGGCGACCTGCACATTGCTGCCCATCTGATCTTTGCTGAGCTGGTCGATGCGCGAGCGCAAGTTGAAAAGAAAATAAAGTGAGCCCGCCACATACATCGCCGCGAGAAGCAGCAGGATCCATTTGCCGGCGCTTCCTCCCGCTTCGGTGTGGACTTCTGCTATCTGTTCGCCTTCTTCCGGCATGAGTTCCTCTCCATTCGTGAATGAGTGTTGCTGCCATTGTTGTGCACCGAAGCGGTGCTGTCAATTCTCGGTAAAACAAACATTTGGGTTTAGGGACCTAAGGTGGAATTTGGGATAAACGAGACACAACGATCACTTCTAGGTATATGCTAGACTATTGCTAGAGTCTACCTATGGCAACTCTTTACGTTGAGAATGTCCCCGATGATTTGTACGAAGCGCTTCGCGAGCGGGCTCGACAACATCGCAAATCGATCGCCGGTGAAGTCGTCTCGCTGCTTGAAGAAAACGTTGTTACTTCCTCTGAACGGAAGGCCAGGCGACAATTCCTTCGCCAGGCGCAGCGCCTGCGCGCCCGCGGCCCTCGCTCTGCGGGCCTGTTCCCTGCCAGCGAGCAAATGCAACGCGAGGATCGCGAGCGGTGAGCACTTATGTAATCGACGCCAGCGTCGCCGCCAAGTGGGTCCTTCCAGCAAGCGGGGAGACTCTTACTCAAGAAGCTCTTGAGCTGCTGAAGCGTTATGCCGCCGCCCAGGTTCGCTTCCTGGTCCCGGACCTGTTTTGGGCCGAGCTTGGCAATGTCCTGTGGAAGGCCGTACGCTCGGGAAGAGTGCAGCAAGCCTCGGCTGAGACGGCGCTGGTCGCTATGCGCGAGCGCAACTTCCCCACTATTTCCTCCTGCTTCTTGCTGGAAGAAGCTTTCACCATTGCGACGGCGTTCCGGCGTACTGTGTATGATGCGCTGTATGTCGCTTTGGCGGTAACCTCTAAGGCGCAGCTTGTCACCGCGGACGAACGCCTGGCCAACGCCATGGCCGCACACCTTCCCGTAAAGTGGCTGGGCGCGCTTTAGCCTTCTGTTTGACGACGATATCTACAGAATCTTCGGCACCACATTTGTCGCCCTCCACGGGAAACGAAATGGCATGTCTTATGGTAAAATGCCGTTATGATTACCACCCTCACGATTGACAAAGCTGGGAGGGTAGTGCTGCCCAAGCCGGTGCGGGACGAGTTGCAGTTGAATCCCGGCGATTCTCTGGAGCTGGAGAGTTCCGAAGAGCGTATCATCCTGCGCCCGGCACCGGGGAGCGGGCGCGTCTACAAGAAACAAGGCGTCTGGGTGTTGCATGGCGGAGCGCCTCTACCCGCTGACATCGTCGAGAAAACGATCCGCCAAGTACGCCGCGACCGCGAACAGCGTTTCTTTGGCAAGAACAAATGAGGTGTTTTTTCGACACTTCCGTCCTGGTTCCTGCCTTTGTTGACGAACACCCTCATCACGAGGCCAGCCTGGCAGTCTTCTTGCGAGCGGACAAGAAACACGCCAGTTGCGCCGCGCATAGTCTGGCAGAAGTTTACTCCACCCTGACCCGCCTTCCCGGCAAGCATCGCGCCAGCGCGACGGAGGCTATGCTCTTCCTGGAGAATATGGCAGAGCGGCTGACCTTCATCTCGCTCGATGGCGCGGAATACTGGACAGCAATCGCGAACTCGGCTGCAACGGGAATCGTCGGAGGAACAATCTACGATGCATTACTCGCGCATTGCGCTCTGAAGGCGAGAGTCGAGGTTATCTATACTTGGGACTTAGGGCATTTCCAGCAACTCGGAAGCGAAGTGGCCAAGCGCCTACGAACGCCATAGAGGGCTGCTGAAAGAGCCTCTTCCGACCTCCAGGAAAACCAAAACGTGGCCGTCGCCGGGATCTGCCTCATTGTGCTTTCTCGACAAACTTCTTGAGCTTTTCGACCACGCCCGGCCAGCCACCGCTGTAATCCTTGCGCGCGATCGGAAGCTTCGCGAGCCCGCTGTGCGTGACTTTCACTTTGGTGCCGCCGCCGCTTGGAGTAAGCTCCCAGCGGACCACAGTGCGCTGCGCGCGATCGTCGTGCCAGTTGGCAATCCAGGTGTAGGCCATCAGGCGCGGCGGATCGAACTCGAGAATCTCTCCACTTGCCTCGAAGTCCGTGACCCCGTTAATGGCTTTGCCGCTGTGTGCGGTTTTGAAGCGCCAGCGGCCCCCGCGCCGCGCCTCGAACTCCCATAGCCCCGCGCGGCAGGCTTCATCGCTCCACCAGCGCAGTAGCTGCTTGGGGTCGGTGAGCGCCTGGAATACTCGCTCGGGCGGCGCTGCGATTTCAATTTCGGCGATGATTGCGTCTTGATCCGGGTTCGGCACTGGGTTTGCCATCAGGCGCTCCTGAAACTTTTCGTCCGCTTTAAGATAAAGACCGGGCGTCCGGCCAAACGGACAGCACGCCCGCCTCTGCGCGATTTCACCGCTCACTTCTTCCGTTGCAAATCGAAATGCTCGTGCTGTTGCTGCTTTCCATCCTGGTTCATGAAAGTCCAGTCCTCGGTGTGATGGTCGGCATCGATCATGGTAAAGACGGCGTGCTGCATGTGTCCGGGTTGCGAGCTGATCACATTAGTGGCATCCAGAAAGTCAAATGTCACCACCTTTCCGTCCGGTGACACCGTACCCACCATGCGCGGCTGATTTCCCACAGCGCAATAGTGGGTCATCAGCAGGCGGTCGCCGTCCATATGAAACATCGAAACCATGTCTTCTTCGCCCAGGATCTCGCTCATGAGCGCCGAACCTCCGGAGGTCACGCGGAACGAAACCTGCACAGGCCGGCCTTCCATTGCCTTTCCTTCCCAGGAGCCGGCCAGGGTTTTCAGAGTGTCGAAAGTCTTCTGAGAGTTTGAATCGGCGACAGCCGCAGTCGCGATCAACAGTAACAGCGCCGAAATTGCAACACGAAAGGATTTCATTTTCAATTCCTCCTGCATTTTGTCGTGAACGATCAGCAAAAATAGTCGCGCTATCCGGCCTTCAGCGCCGCTTCCCTCTCGACCGCAACCAGATACGGTTCCCCTTTGCCCGTCTCCAGGTAGTTCTTCAGGCTGATCTGGAGCACGTGCTCCCACCCACCCGTGCAGCGGTGATAAGAGCCCTCCGTGCTCTTCCAGTTGACGTGAGCAAAGTCCAGATCAGTTCCCCCTTGGCTGTTCTCCGAGAGGCGGAAGCGGACGGTAGTTCCGATCCAATCGTTGATGCCGCCATAATTCTGGTCTATGCACTTCCACTCCACCAGTTGGCCGGGAACCAGCTCCTCGATGCGCATGCGGGAGAAACCGTCCAGCTGGCCGTTCCGGCCTTTGAACTCAAGGTTGATGAAGCCGCCGGCTTTTTGATCGGTGGTGCAGTCGGGAGTCCACCAGCCCGCGATGTCCTTCGGGTCAATGAGCGCCTGGAAAACCTGCTTTGGGGTGGCGTTGATGGTCAGTTTGTAGGTGATCTGCGGCATTGTTCCTCCTTAGGTGAACCAGTTATTTGTTCCTTCCTCGGGGCTCGGTTTTGTCCGTAGCATATTCCGCTTCCACGAACGTTTTCAGCCCGGCTAGATTGGCGCGCCAGAAGACGCGATACTGTTCCAGCCACGCATCGACAGCTTTCAGTGGTCCTGGATTGAGTTGGTAAAACCTGTGCCGGCCCTCGCGCCGTTCCTCTACCAGATGCGCCCGGCGCAGCAAGCGCAGATGTTTGGAAATCGCCGGGCGCGACACCGGAAAGGCCTGCGCAATCTTGCCGGCTGGCTGGCTTCCCTGCCGCAGCAGATCAAGCACGGCGCGGCGAGTGGGATCGGCGAGCGCGCTGAAAGCCGCCTCCGGGGAATATGTAACCGAACGGTGACGCATAATATGTAACTATATGGTTACACATTATGCCGTGTCAAGGGAAAAGTCTTGGCTTACGTTATATGCGATTGGCCTTGGAGTAAAATGGCTACCGCTTCGCACTATTGGTACGCTGTTGAGAGCACACGCTGGAAATCTAATGAAGGCAGCCTTGTGATTGGTTACTCTGCGACCGAACGCCCCTCGGACAGCATCGTCTCAATTGCTGCCGCGGCACACGGAGTGGGGCTCGCCTTCTACCGCGGCGCTACGCTTCCCGATCCACACAAAATCCTGCTCGGCTCAGGCAGTCAAAATCGCTTTATCCGGCTGGAGTCGGCAAGAACCTTGAGCCGTCCCGAAGTCAAAGCGCTGATCGACGCTGCCGAAGCTCAAGCCAAGACGCCTTTCGCCGCAAGCGGCGGCAGGAAAGTCATCATTCGATCCATTTCGGCGAAACAAAAACCGCGACGCAAGGCAGCGAAGTAAGCGACTTGAACTCGGAGAGTCGCTCCATAATCCTGCAATGTTCTCGATCTTCAGCCATGTGGAACCATCACGGCTGCCGTGAGTCCTTTTTATCGCGATTTCGTCCAACTCCTCATAAACCAGGAGGTCGAATCACATGAAGGCTGCGCTCCTTGCCAGCATCACCTTGCTTTTCATAGTCCACATAACGCTTGGGCAACAATCGCAGCAAGACGCTGCACTGGCGGACCCACCGTGGGTGAAGGATGTTGCGGCAAAGCCACTGGTGTACACCGTTCCTGGGATGGACAAGGTGCAAGTGCAAAGTGCTGTCTACAAACGGGCGGGATCGAGGGACCTCAAGATGGACGCTTACCGGTCCACCGACCCGGGCAAAAACACGAAACTGCCAGCGATTATTTTCATTCACGGCGGGTTCCTGCCGCCCAATCTCAAGACCCAGCCCACCGACTGGAACGTTTTTCAGTCCTACGGCCGAGTGGCCGCGGCCTCCGGCTTCGTCGGGGTGACCTTCAACCATCGCTTGTATGAAAGCTGGGAAAGCCTTGAGAACTCGACCAGCGACTTGGCGGACGTCATCGTTTACGTCCGCAACAATGCTGTTTCCCTTGGAGTCGACAAAGACCGGATCGCGTTGTGGTCATTCTCCGGGGGCGGCCCGCTGCTGAGTCTGGCCATTCGTGACCCGCAGCCTTACATTCGCTGCATCATTTCGTATTACTCGCTGCTCGATCTGCAGCATACCGCGAAAGAGTCACGCGGAGCCTTGCCAGACCAGGCTTTGTTGGACCTTTCTCCGCTGCATCAGTTGGAGATCAGCGAAAAACCGATTGCTCCAATGTTCATTGCACGCATGGGCCAGGATATGCCGAACATCACAGATTCCGTGGATCGCTTCATTCTCGTGGCGCTGACCAAGAACGTGAGGCTCACATTGAGCAACGATCCCCAGGGACATCACGGTTTTGACATTGAGGACAATACCGATGTGTCACGCGAAATCATCCGGCAAACCTTCGATTTCCTGAAGGCTCAGTTGGGCGCAGATCGCTAGCACTCGTCTTACAAATCGTTTTAAAATGGCACGGTTCTCTAGCCGTGCCGCTCAGGCCCCGAAAAACTTGGGGCTTCAGCCCCTGAGGGGGACACCACCTTCGCTCTCAAACGGTTTGTGAGACCAGTTCTAGTGTTGTGAGCCGTTGTCCACGAGATCCAGGAAGGCTCGGTGGACTCGGGTGTCTTCGGACAGCTCGGGATGGAAGGTCGCGGCCATCACTCTTCCCTGCCGGACCGCAACGGGATCGTCGCGTTCGGTGGCGATGACTTCGACGCCGGGGCCGACGTGTTCGATTTTAGGGGCGCGAATGAAGACCATTTCAACTGGCTCACCGCGGAATCTCCCTTCACGGATGGAGCTGTCGATCTGGCGGCCATAGGCGTTGCGGCGAATGCTGATGTCGAGTACGCCGAGTCCTTTCTGTTTCGGATTTTCGACCTCGTTAGCTAGAAGGATCGCTCCGGCGCACGTGCCGAACGTCGGCTTTACCCGGACGAACTCCTTTAGCTTTTCGAATCCGGCTTTGCCGAGCAATTTGAGGAATGTGCTGGATTCGCCGCCGGGGATCACGAGTCCGTCGATTTCGTCGAGTTGTTCGGGTTTCCTGACGAGCACAACTTCGGCGCCCAGCTCTTCGAGCCGTTTGCGGTGCGCGTCGAAATCGCCCTGCAGGGCTAGGACACCGATTCTCATGCGTGCGGACGCCTCCATCCGTGCGTCACCTCGGGCCGCCATGGGTTCATTGGATTGTAACGGATGGCGGCAGGATGCACTTCGCGGATGGAAATGGCTCCGGCGCACGGAGCCGTCAGCAAAATCATGCGGTGTAAGCAATCCGTCAATTTCCGTATCTTGTTAGGCAGCGTAGGCGTCAAGTTACCCGAGGAGATTATCTCTGCGTTTCAGCGCGATCCTTCCAATATCCTGGTCTGCGGTGCCCGTGAGCTACGGCTAGGACTTGAACGGTCGATTCTTTCTCTCGATAGATCACAGCGTACGGAAACCGCTGGAGAACGAATTTTCGCGTACCGTGCAGGTGATCCGGCCAAGTTCCCGGCCAGCGCGCGATATCTTCGAGCGCTTCGTAAATCGCGGCCAGAAATCTAATGCTTGCTTCAGGGTTTCGCTGGCGGTACCAATTGCTTGCAGATTCGACTTCCTGCCACGCCTCGGGATGAAAGTGGTATGGCTTATTTGCCGGCATCGGACAGCCGGGCCATCAGGCGGCGTCGCACTTCCTCATAAGGAATCAGTTGGACTTTGCCGGAATCGACTTCTTCGATGCGGCGCTTGATCTCCTCAGACCAAGCTGCCTCGATCCCTGGATCGGGCGGGTGTTCGTCGAGGCTTTCGAGAAGCGATCCCGCCAGCGCGGCGCGTGCCTCGGGAGGCAGAGCCAGCGCTTTCTTTAGGATGTCGGACACTTCAGAAGTCATGAGGTCATTTTACTCCGGGAGGCAAGCGGTCGCCTGATCACAACGCGAATGGCTGGGGCGAATGAAGCAGCCGGGCTCATGCCGTCTTTCCCGGCGCTGTGGCAGGGATGATGAGAGTATTGTTCGGTCCACGCTTCATAGCAATGGCAAGAGAATAGTCGCTCTCCGCTCTGCTGGTGGCATCGGGCACATCCCTCGCAGCTGCTGCGCCAGGTGCTCATAGGCGGTGTCGATCATTTCAATTGCTACGCGGACGCCGTCAAGAAACTGGGCCTGCGTCGGATTAAGGGTAACCGGCGGCCGTCTCAAAGGAGAATCTAGACTGATTAGCACACGTCACCAACCCCTAGTCTGCAGCATGTGGGCTTCGTCCAGCGCGGCGACGGCCAGGCCTTTCATGGCGCCTGCGAGATCCTCGCTGACTTCAAGTAATACTTTAGGGTCTTGATAATGAGTTGCCGCTTGCACGATGGCGCGGGCGCGCTTCGCTGCTTCTTCCGGGTCGGCGAAAGTCGTCGAGTCCTTCATGAAGATTCCTGAGCCCACGAACACAGCTTCCGCGCCCAGTTGCATGACCAGCGACGCGTCGGCGGGAGTGGCGATGCCTCCAGCAGAGAAATTCGGCACCGGCAGCTTCCCTTCCTTGGCGACCATCTTCACCAGCTCGTACGGCGCGCCGTGCTCTTTGGCCTTGGCGTAGAGTTCCTGCTCGCTGAGCACGGTGAGAATCTTCATTTCCTGCACAATCTGCCGGATGTGCTTTACGGCATGGACAACGTCGCCGGTACCGGCTTCACCCTTGGTGCGAATCATGGCCGCGCCTTCAGCAATGCGGCGCAGCGCTTCGCCGAGGTTGCGCGCCCCGCAGACAAAGGGAACGTTGAAGGCGTGCTTGTCCACATGATGGGCTTCGTCGGCAGGCGTGAGCACCTCGGATTCGTCGATGTAGTCGACGCCCAACTCCTGCAGGATCTGGGCCTCGGCAAAGTGCCCGATGCGGCACTTGGCCATGACTGGAATCGAAACCGATGCCATGATCTCGCGAATCTTCTTCGGTGAAGCCATGCGCGCCACGCCGCCTTCGGCGCGAATCTGCGCCGGAACGCGCTCCAGCGCCATGACTGCAACCGCGCCGGCCTTTTCAGCAATCACAGCCTGCTCGACGTTGGTGACGTCCATGATCACGCCGCCCTTGAGCATTTCGGCGAGGCCGGTTTTCAGACGAAGGCTTGTGGAATTGCCATTGTTTTGGGACATGATGCCATCTCCTTAAGAAGCTAACCTCAGAATAAGCCAATAAGTGGTCAGTATGATATATCCATTTTGATATATTCTATACATACCATTATGCGAGAAAGAGTAAAACTCATTAACCACTGAGGACGCCGATAACACAGAGGAAAATAAAAAATGGCCAAGAAGCACAGCACACTGCCGCTGAGTCTTCGTCAGCCCGGTTCCGGAACGCCGCTCTATCGCTGGCTGTACGAGGAATTGCGCTCAGCCATCCTGGCCGGGCATCTGCGGCCCGGGGCGCGGCTTCCGGCTACTCGTGACCTGGCGGCACAATACGGGCTTTCGCGTCCCACGATCGTAACCGCCTTCGAGCAGTTGCGGTCGGAAGGTTACGTGGAAGGCAAAGTAGGGTCGGGCACCTACATCAGCCAGACTTTGCCCGATGAGCTCTTGCACGTGCCCAAGGCCGCGACAAGGCCAAACAAACGCCGTCTCAAGCTGGCGCTTTCCGCATATGCGCGCCGATTGCAACCGCTGCGGCGCGCCGATTCCAGCCGTATACGCGCGTTCCGCGGGAACCTTCCGGCACTCCATGAGTTCCCTACCGCTCTGTGGGCGCAGGTTGCGTCACGGCGGCTCCGCCGGGTGCCGGCCAGCCTGCTGGCCGGGGGAGAAGCTCTGGGCTATCGTCCGCTACGCGAGGCTGTCGCCGAATATCTGAATACCTCGCGCGGTGTGAAGTGTTCCGCTGATCAGGTGCTGATCATTTCCGGGGTGCAGGAGGCGCTGAATCGCGCGGCACATCTTCTGCTCGATCCGGGAGACAAGGTTTGGATGGAAGAGCCAGGTTATCCGGGCGCAACCTTGGCATTTCGATCCGTGGGTGGGGATGTGTGCTCGGTGCCTGTAGATGCAGAGGGTCTGAATCTGGAAGCCGGAGTCAAGCGCTGGCCCAGGCCGCGAATGGTTTACGTAACTCCGGGGCACCAGTTTCCTCTGGGTGTGACCATGAGCCTGCGCCGCCGCTTGTCGCTGCTGGAGTGGGCGAGGCGGGCGCAAGCGATCATCTTCGAGGACGATTACGACAGTGAATACCGCTATTCCGGCCGACCGATTCCGGCGTTGCAAGGCCTGGACAAATCCAGTGTGGTGATCTTCGCCGGCAGCTTCAGCCTGGTGCTGTTCCCGTCTCTAAGATTGGGGTACGTCGTCGTTCCACCGGATATGGTCGACATCTTCGCCGCGGCGGCTTCGGTCAGCACGCATCACCCGCCCTTGATCGATCAAGCCATTCTCTGCGATTTCATCCGCCAGGGGCATTTCGCGCGGCATGTGCGTAGAATGCGGCAGTTGTATGCCGAGCGGTTGGCAGTGCTTATCGAGTCAGCGCGAGCGCATCTCAGCGGTCTGCTCGAAATTGGCGACGTCGAAGCCGGCTTGCGAACTGTAGGATGGTTGCAGCACGGAATTTCCGCTGAGCGTGTGACACAGGCGGCGGCCCAGCACGATGTGGAAGTGGTCCCGCTGAGCCGGTATGGCTACGGCCGATCGCCGCAAAACGGGCTGGTGCTCGGTTTTGCGGCGGTAGACGGGCGGGAATTGCGGCGAGGGGTAGAGGGGCTGGCAAAGGCGTTGGAGGAATGCGAATAAGTCACTAACTCTCTACAAATTGTCATCCGAATGAATGGAGGGATCTGTATTTTTCGACTGCAGATCCCTCGGCACGTTCTCGCCGCGTGCGCGGCTACGAACGGCTCGGAATGACAATGCATCAGGTTGACGCGCCGCCTGCACCGGCCACGTGTTCTTCATTGCTATCGATCTACGAACTTGGCGAACATCTTGTGCGGATCAATTGAGATGAACAGTCCGCGGCTGCGGGCGAGCACTTCATCTTTCTGATTGAGGATTTCGGCCATGTTGATGTGCTGCCGTCCCTTGACCCTGACTTCGCGCGACTCCACGCGCAGGGGCCGGTTCAGCGGTACCGGCTTCCGGTAGTCCACCGTGATCTGTGAGGTCAAGGCCACCACGTGGCGTAGCTTGTTCACCTTGCCCATCGCCTCATCGAGGATCGTCGCGATGATTCCGCCATGAGCGTGTCCTGGCGGACCGGTGTAACGCTTGCCCAGCCGGAAGCGGCACACGAAGCAGTCACGCTCCTCATCATAGGTGAACTTCAGCCGCATGCCTTCGGTATTGTTCCTGCCGCAGGCGAAACAGAAGTTCTTCTGCAAGCGGACGAAGCTTGTATTGTGCCCATGTCCGTGAGTTTTTCTCGGCATGTTTCGAATTCTATCGCGACCTAGAACCAACCGAACCTCTGCGGGAGTTCGCCCGTTAGAGGTCAATAAGTCGCCATACGTTCCGGGGTCACGCGGACCTCACATCACTACAGGGGCTTGCATACATCACACAGGGCTGTGATAGACTCCGGGCCAACCACTTTTCTGTTGATGGGGACACAAGAATGCTCAAACCATCGTCCGGGGAGGTCTTGTAGATGGGCCTGGCACTGCTCCTGATCATCTGGCTAATTACCTTCTTCAGCACTTACTTCTTCGCAGCAAAAACCTGGTGGTTGCCGCACGGCGTCTCAACCGCCGCGCCCTGGATTGACCACCAGTTCGCCTTGACCTATGTGCTGATGGGAGTTGTGTTTGTGGCCGCGCAGGGCGCGCTGGGCTGGCTCGTCTGGAAGTATCGCGATCGCCCCGGCGCCGCACCCGTCCGTTACTCCCACGGCAACACTACGCTGGAGATGCTGTGGACGACCCTCACCGCGGTCCTCTTTATTGGCTTGAACCTGATGGGAAGCCACGTGTGGGCCAGCGAACGCTTTGAACCGGCGCATGCAGGTTCGGTTCCCGTGGAAGTCACGGGCATGCAGTTTGCCTGGTACTTCCGCTATCCGGGTGCGGACGGAAAGTACGGGCGAACGGATCCCAAGCTCATGGATCCCTCGGCGGGAAACGAGGCGGCAGTGGGCCTCGATCCTTCAGATGCCGCTTCCAAAGATGACGTGGTCACAGGAACGATGTATCTTCCCGTAAACCGCGAAGTTGATCTTACCTTGCGCGCAGTGGACGTGATCCACAGCTTCTTCGTTCCTTCGTTCCGTTTCAAGCAGGATGCGGTCCCCGGGCTTGCCATCCACATGCACTTCACGCCGACGGAAATTGGGGAATACGAGATTGCGTGCGCCGAGCTTTGCGGCCTGGGTCACTACAAAATGCACGGCATGGTTCACGTTGTGAGTCAGGAAGACTTTGACAAATGGCTGGCAGCACGGGAGGCAGAGAAACAGTAATGGCGACTACGGCTCCGGTACATGCGCACGCAGCTCCTCAAGGATTTATCCGCAGGTATGTCTTCAGCCTGGACCACAAGGTCATCGGACTGCAGTACTACTTTCTGGCGCTGATCGCGGTGTTCGTCGGCATGTTTCTCTCGCTGCTGATGCGCGCTCACCTGATATGGCCAATGGCGATTCTGCCGTTAATCGGCGAGATCAAGCCCGAGACCTATCTGCAGTTGGTGACCATGCACGGCACAATCATGGTGTTCTTCGTGCTGACCACCGCGCCCCAGAGCGGGTTCGGGAATTACTTTCTGCCCATTCAAATCGGCGCGCCGGACATGGCCTTCCCGGTTCTGAATATGCTTTCGTTCTGGACCACGTTTGTGGCTTTCGTGGTGATGCTTGCGGCTTTCTTCGTGACCGGAGGCGCTCCGTTGCATGGCTGGACGGGATACGCACCGCTAAGTGCCCTGACCAATTCAGGGCCAGGTGAACAACTCGGGGCAGATTTGTGGGTAACAAGCATCGCGATTTTTTGCGTGGCTTCGCTGATGGGCGCGCTGAACTTCATTACCACAACCCTGGATATGCGCGCCAAGGGCATGACGATGTTCCGCATGCCCCTGACGGTATGGGCTTGGTTCATCACTGCAATCCTCGGGCTGCTGGCGTTTGGCGTTCTGCTCTCGGCGGGAATTCTGCTGCTGCTTGACCGCAATCTCGGCACCAGCTTTTACGTTCCGCTGGTGGTGGTGAATGGGCAAGTCATGGGCCATAAGGGCGGCTCGCCCCTGTTGTGGCAGCATCTGTTCTGGTTCTTCGGGCATCCTGAGGTCTATATCGCGATCCTGCCCAGCATGGGTGTAGCTTCGCAATTGCTTTCGACGTTCGCGCGCAAGCCGATCTTCGGCTACAGGGCGATGGTCTACGCGATCATGGCGATTGGGTTCCTGGGATTCATGGTCTGGGGCCATCACATGTTCATGAGCGGCATGAGCCCGTATTCGGCATTCGCTTTCTCGATCATGACCATGGCGATCGGCGTGCCCTCCGCGATTAAGACTTTTAACTGGTTAGGAACGCTTTTGCATGCGCGCATCCGGTTCCACACCCCAATGCTGTTTGCGATTGGCTTCGTTTCGCTTTTCGTTTCCGGCGGCCTGAGTGGCCCGTTTCTGGCGCAACCCGTGCTCGATATTCCTTTGCACGACACGGCTTACGTGCCCGGGCACTTCCACCTGATCATGGGTGTCGCCTCGATCTTTGGAATTTTTGGCGCAACCTACTATTGGTTTCCCAAGATGTTTGGCCGGATGATGAATGAACCCCTAGGAAAAATTCACTTTGTGATCACCCTCATCGGCACTTACTGCATCTTTATGCCGATGCATTATCTGGGGATGGCGGGCCAGCCGCGGCGCTACTCGCAGCTCACGGAAGTTGCCTACCTGCACCATCTGATCCCGCTGAACACGTTCATGACCTATGCGGCATTTATCACGGTTGCGGCTCAATTGATCTTCGTGATCAATTTGTTCTGGAGCATGTTCAAGGGACCGAAGGCGAGCGACAATCCGTGGGAGGCAACAACTTTGGAATGGACCACGGCGACGCCGCCTCCGCATGACAACTTCGGCGGGCATACGCCGATAGTCAATCACGGGCCGTACGAGTACAGCGTGCCGGGCGCGGCGCGGGATTACATCATGCAAACCGATCCGGCAGCCGTGCCATCTCATTAGACGAGCGCGCGGACAGGAATGTCCGCGCCACACATGCTATGGCGACTTTTAGTTCACCAGTTACGATGAAGGTCCCGAAGACCGGGCAAGGTGGCGGTTCGGTTCGGCCGCCTTCCTACGGCGGCGGAGGCGAGGGCGACCGGGGTGACGGATTCCCCGACTATGGACGGCGTCTGCGGCGCGCCCGTTTGGGCCTGGCGGTCGCGACCGCTCCCATCGTCATGCTGTTTGTCTCGCTGACCAGCGCTTACGTCGTGCGCCAGGGACTGCCTACTCTAGACGAACGCACGAACACGTATGTCCGCGACTGGATTCCGGTGAACCTGCCCTTAGCTCTGTTGTTGGTCAACACCGGGCTGCTTTTACTAAGCAGCATCACTGCGGAGTTGGCGCGGCGGCAGATCACCCGGCAGGCGGCCTTGGCTCCGGTTCGTTCGATTCCGGGTATTTCTCTGGGCGAGGACAGAGGTTTTCCCTGGCTCCCAATCACAATGGTGCTGGGAATCGGTTTCCTGGCGGGACAGTGGATGGCTTGGCGAGAGTTGGCGGACCGTGGCTTCTATCTGGCGACGAGCGCGAGCAGTTCGTTTGTGTATCTGTTGACAGCGGCGCACGGTGTCCACGTTACGGGAGGTATTTTGGTCCTGTTCTATGCCGTGGCCGTCTCTCTGCTGCAGAAGCCGGTGGAAGCGCGGCGCATCGTGGTGGATGTAACCGCTTGGTACTGGCATTTGATGCTCTTGTTGTGGATCTACATTTTTGCGCTGTTGTGGTTTGTGCGGTAGTCGGGACGCGGACCGGAGTGTCCCTGCCACATTAACATTTAGGAGACCTAGACCATGCACGAAGTTGCGGTGCAGCACGGGGTGGGAGAAGTTTACGAGCCATCCCTGTTTGGCACCTATTCTAAGAAGATCGGGATGTGGCTGTTCCTGCTCTCCGACACGCTGACCTTCGGAGCGCTGCTGTTTGCCTACAGCTACGGACGAATTTCCAATCCCGATTGGCCCACACCTTTCGGCAAGGAAAGCATCCAGAACGCCACCGTGATGACGGGATGTCTGCTTTCCAGTTCGCTGACCATGGTTTTGGGCGTGCTGGCGGCGCGGCGCGGCGACCGTAGCTGGACGCGCAACTGGATCCTGTTCACCATGCTGTTCGGCTCGGCGTTCGTCGTGCTGCACGGGATGGAATGGAGCAAACTGATCGCCGAGGGCATGACGCCGTTCAAGAATCCCTGGGCCGCGACGGTACCGCAATTCGGCGGGACTTTCTTCACGCTGACCGGAATGCACATGCTGCATGTCACCATAGGCGTGATCTACCTCGGCGTGGTTTCCCTGCGCAAAGCATTTCTGCCGATTCTGCTGGCGATCTGGGCCATCGTATGGTTCGCCACTCCGGCGGACAACGTGTTTCATATCGGAGTTCATGTGCTGCTCGTGGGACTCGTGGTTGCGGCCGTGATCCTGATCCTTAAGCCCAAGGTCTATGACGCGCACGATGTGGAGATCGCGGGCTTGTACTGGCACTTCGTAGATTTGGTCTGGATGTTCATCTTCCCGCTGGTGTATTTGATGTCGACGCGGGTGAAGTAGGAATCGCAACCGGAGAAAACTTCACGATGCACACGATCGCAACAACGCATGATGAAGGCAAGGGTCAATACTTCTGGGTGTGGGGTGTACTGCTGCTGCTCACCGCGGTTGAGGTGGTTCTCGCCTACAGGCAGGTCTTTCAGCCGGTGGCGATGCTGGAAGCGCTGATGGTGCTTTCGATCATCAAGTCTGCGATGATCATCGGGTACTTCATGCACCTGAAATATGAGATCGCGGCCATGAAGTGGGTCATGATGGTCGCGGTGTGCGCTTGCCTTTGCCTGATGTGCGTCTTCTTCGCGGATGCCGCGCGCATCCTTCAACTGGGAGTGAAATGAAGCTGCGATTGTTCATGCTCGCGTTGTTGGCTGTGCTCTGGGCTGGTCCCGCTTTTGGCCAGGGCTGCGCCATGTGCTATAGCACGGCTGCCGGCACCACCAAAGACGGGCAACGCGCCATCAGCCGTGGAGTTCTGGTGCTGCTGGCGCCTCCCGTGGGATTCATGACGCTGGGCGGCGGCTTGGCGTTCCTCTACGGCAAGAAGCGGGATGAAGAAATGGACTAAGCGCTGCGTTCCCGTTCCGGGATTCCAGCAGTCTTTCCCCTAGTTTTTCCCTTCGAACGATCTCTTGCTGCCCTACAATTCGAGGCAGGGGTCCGTGGTGTAAATGAGAGCACGTCTCCCTGTCATGGTGAAGGTTCGGGTTTGATCCCCGCCGGGTCCATGCCCCAGGTTTGAGGGCAGTCTTTGGGGAGAAAACACAGGGATAATCTCCCCACACCAAAGTGACCTGTTTGCCGTTGCAACCAGTCGAAAGCCATTGACAATCGCACGACTGTCGCCGGATACTGGGTTGCACCATGACAGGGATTCTTGGCTCCGAGAGATCGGGGCCTTTTGCTTTTGCTGTCGTTTGTCCACACTTTCCTGGTACGCCGCACGGGCGGAGAGGCCGGGCCTCAATCGATTCGGTCTGGTGGGTGTGCGATCATGAAGGAGTATGTCTTCGCCATTAGCAGCCATTTTCTTCGACGTCGGCAATACTCTGCTCTTCCCTGACCGGCGCATTATTCTGGCTCCCTTGCAGGAGCGAAATCTGAGGCCTAGTCTCGATCAACTCCACGCCATCGAGCGCAGAACAAAAAAGGAATTCGACGCGATCATGCGGGAAGGCAAAGCGGATCACAGCTTCTGGTATATCTTTTACTCGCACCTGCTCGAAGAACTTGGCGTCCAGGATGACGCTTTACGCGATGCCCTGCTGAAGGCTACGCGCATTTCCGCGAACTGGGGCGACATTCGCCCCGGCACGCGAGAGATTCTGCAACGGATTGGACGGCGCTGTCCGCTCGGCGTAATTTCCAATGCCGATGGCCAAATCGTCGCCCTTCTCGAACGCCACGGCATTGCCGATTGTTTCGACGCGATCATTGATTCGGGCGTGGTCGGGTACGAGAAGCCGCATCCCGCCATTTTCGAGGCCGCGCTGCGCGAAATGAAAACCGTTCCGGAGCAAAGCCTGTACGTGGGCGACGTGTATTCCGTCGATTATCTGGGCGCAACCCAAGCGGGCATGCAAGCCATGCTGTTTGATGTGGCCGGGGCGTACCGGGAATCCGGCCTGCCGCGCGTCGAATCCCTGGAAGAGTTAGAGACCAAGCTGTAGAAGATTCCTAGTGAGAAGTGCACTACTGCGAGGCGATTCAGTAAGAACATTGCCATTCCGAGCGCTGCACTTAGCGCGAGGAATCTGCATTTTCGATGGCTCCAAGCAACTGCAGATTCCTCGCTAGCCGAGGAATGACGCTTTGGTTCACTTACAGTGAAATCACCTGGTGATCCAGGCAATCGGTGTGGATGGCGTCGTAGAGGGTGTGCAGGAGCTCGGGCCCGTACCGCGCGACGAAATAGATCCCGGCAATCTCGCGTTCCTGCAGAGTTTTGTTGGGATATAACGAATTAGTGAGCAATGCGGCGTGGCGGGCAAGGATTTCGTTTTGCCCCAATTCAGCCCGGGCGGCCCGGGAACGCAAGCTGTCAAGCTGGTGACGCATCTTCGATCCAGCATGATCTGCGGCATCCACCAGAGTCTTATCCAGGCGGGCGAGTGCGTCGCGGATTGCCCCCAGAGATTTCTGCACAGAAACCTCCGCGTGGTCGAAAGCCGACCGCAGCTCTGCTGGGAACTTATCGGCTGCCATACGCTCACGCAGCAAGTCAGCGCCCTGGAAAAGGTCATGCAGGCCGAGTCCGTAGCGATCCAGCAGGGATTGAGGCTTTGCTTCCACGATCGTTGCGGAGAAGCGCGGAACGACTGGAGTGACCCTGCCCAAGAGCGCCTGGTACACAACTGACGCCTGGGCAAAGTACGCCACCTCGGCAGCACCGCCGGTGTAGGCCAGAGTCGGCAGCAGATAATCCTGAACCACCGGCCGCAGCAAGACGTTGGGGCTGAACTGGTGCGGTGCCGACGCAATGCGACCCAACAGCTCCGCCTGCGAGATTCGCTCATCCTCCACCAGAAAATCAGCAAGCCCGTTTCCGTTGACCCGACGGTGAACCGGGACGCGTGCCCCGTTGCGGCGTGTGAACAGCAGGGTTGACGAGGGCGTAACCTTGACTTGCTGATGGTAGCCAGCCGCTTCCAGTTGCTGGCCGCGAGCAAGTAAAGCGTCATCCAGATCAGCCGCGTGCTCGATCGCTCCGCGGTAGATGGGTTCGGCAATGCGATGGAGTTCTGGATCCGAGGCATCCAGCAGGATCACGCCCCAGTCGGCAAACAGGCGGGCAAACAAGCGGGCAAAGGCACTGCCGAAGTTCTCACCTGGACGGTAGGCTTCGCGCAGAAAAGCCGCAACCTCAGAATCTCCCAACAGCGCCGTGGCCGCTTCGACGACGGGTTGAATTTCCGGGCCGAAGGTTACGGTCGCGACTGGCGCGTCGGGCACGCCCTGAGCCGGCGCCGTCGACCTTTGAAGGGAAGCATCAGCGGCGGGAATGGAAACCTGATTGACCTCGGCGAGATCATGGTCTTCCGTGGCCAGCCAGAACACAGGCACACAATCCACGCCGGCCTGAGTCGCCTGTTCAGCTAATTTAACCGCAGTCAGCGCCTTGAAAATGGAGAACAACGGACCACCAAACAACCCTACCTGCTGGCCCGTGACTACGACCGACGCGCCCGAACGTAGCCGTGCGATGTTCTCCAGGACTCTCTGCGAAGTGCCCCAGGATTGATTCTGGCGCTCAAGGATCGCAGAAACAGCTTGCCGGCGTTCGGTGTCATACGCCAAACCCGATGTTGCATCCTTCAACCATTCGTTGAAATGGGGGGACCTGGGATAAAACTGCCGCACTTTGCTGTAATCCGAGAGGAAGTCGGCGAAAAGCCGTGTGGTATGCGGGATTTGGTTAAAGGGTAAACACTCCGATTTCACCAGCAGCTCTCCTGACAGCGTTGGACGCGGCCCATCATGCAAAGTCAACGCACATTCTACAAGCCCCATGCGTCATCAGATGCCCAAATCGTCAGACTGATGCAGAGATCGGTGCTGTTTCGTCGCCGGCGGGGGTCCCAGCTTCCCTCCACCTGGCACGAATGTTTGCTTTCTGCCGGCCGAAAACCGGGTTACAATGGCTCGCCTTGTATTCGCTCTCCTAGCGATTCAAACTTCGGAGATCTGATATGACCCGTTTGCACCTGGCCGCTACCCTCTCACTCGTGGCAATCTCCCTCGTGCTCCTGACCGGTTTCGGCAAGGAGAACGTCTTCTGGTCCCAATGGGGCCGCAACGCGCAGCACACGGGGATGGTCCGCATTCCCGCTCAGCCGCTGAATAACAAGCTCGAGGACATTATCTACGACGACTTCGTCGAGCAGGAGAAAGCCGAGAATAAGCCATACTATGGATATTCGGTCTTGAGCGCGCACTACCAGGCTACTCTCGTCGACGGCGACAGTTTTTACATGATGAAGAAGGACGGCGCAAAGTATCCGTCGTGCAAGCCGCTCGGCAACTGGATCTATGGAGAACACTGCGGGCCCAATGCTTGGAACAAGCTGCAATGGAATGTCGTTCGCTACGATTGGAAAAACGGCAAAGCTGTCCCTGCCTGGAAGTTCTGGACCGATTGGAAACCTGAACCCAGTGTTACCGACTTGCGGTTTGGCTTCGTGGGCTTGCTAGGCTGGGAGCCGGTCTTTCATCCCGCCCTGGCGAATGGATATCTCTACATTCCGGGTCTGGCGGGCACGATCTGGAAGGTCGACAAGGGTACCGGAAAAGCAGTCGTTCAGATTAAGCCGTTCGGCAGGTCCGAAGACGCCACCAACACGTTCGTTTCCAGTCCCCTTACCGCCGACAACCAGGGGCGCCTCTATTACAACGTGATCAAGCTGAATACCCTCGATGGCAACCCCTGGAATGAGAACGATGTTGCGAACGCCTGGCTGGTACAGGTTACGCCCGATGACAAAGCTCGCAGCGTCACTTACAAGACGCTGGTGCCCGACGCGCCTCGCGGAAACTCTACCAACTGCGCAGGCACGTTCAACAACCTCGGCGATGGAGGCGCTTCCCTGCCATGGCCACCCAGCCGCAACGCTGTACCTCCTACTCAACTGTGCGGCTCGCAACGTCCACCTTTGAATATGGCGCCGGCGGTCGCGACCGATGGCACAATCTACACCGTGAGCATGGCCCACTTCGACAATATGGTTGCCTATCTGGTCGCAGTGAGCCCCGACCTTACCCCGAAGTGGGACTCTACTCTCCAAACGCGCTTGTCCGACGGCTGTGGCGTGATCTTGCCGATCGCTAAGCGGGGCGTTACTGACGAGCCCAATTCCTGCCGCCATGGGACTACGGTAGGCGTTGATCCGACGACGAATGCCAATGGCTCCGGCTCTCCCAGTGACTTCTCTTCATCCACACCAACCGTGCTTCCCGACGGCTCCGTACTTTTTGGCGCGACCGACAATTATGACTATGGCCGCGGTCACATTTTCCATTTTGACGCCAGCGGGAACTACCTTAATGCCTACTCATTTGGCTGGGACTCCACTCCCGGCATTTACACGCACGACGGCACCTACTCGGTCGTGATCAAGGACAATCACTACCCTCAGCAAGCGTATTGCTTTTTTAACAACCCAGTCTGTGCTGTCGTCCCGCCTGGCCCTTATTACGTTAGCCAGCTCGATGCCAACCTGAACGTCGAATGGTCTTTCCAGAGCACAACCATCAACAAGAAGCGCCCCAACGGTTACGAATGGTGTGTGAACGCGCCGGTAATCGATTCCAAGGGACTGGTCTATGTCACCAGCGAGGACGGGCGTGTTTACTCCCTGCCGCAGGGGCACAAGGGAGTCTTCACGACGCCCCACCAGAAGATCTTCCTGAAGGAAGCCCTGGGAGCTGCCTATACGCCACTATCCATCGGCGATGACGGCAAGGTGTATAGCCAGAACGACGGGCATTTGTTCGTAGTGGGACGATAGAAACAGCAAGACGATCGTGACGGACTGGACCGGCGGGAAAGCACAGTTTAAGTCCCGCCGGCTGCAGATAAGCTGCGTTAAATAATGTCCGAGTCCAGCCCGGCTATGAATTGAATTCCGGGAATCACTTTGCCGGTGAACCGTTTGTCGTTGGTGAGGAAGAGATCGGTGCCCGCCGATGCGGCGCAGGCAAGATGGATCGCATCGGCGGCGCCAACCCCGAGTGTTCCCCTGATACGCGCATAGTGATCGGCAACCTCGACGGTGACTGGCACCGGTTCTGAGACCACGCTCAACAACTGGCTGCGAGTCCCGTCCGCCCGTTGCTGGGCGCCTCGCCTATAGGCGCCTGCGAGCACTTCTCCGAAAGTGAAAGTACTCGTGATCAATTCGTCGTTCCGCTCCTGCATTCGAGAATGTATTGCCGCCACTCTCTGCGCAAACAAAGGATGGTCCTCAAGCCAATAAATGAACAGTATCGAATCCCAATAGATCCGGCTCACTCCTTCTCCCTTGGCGTATAGAAATTGTCCCGTTCGTTGCGCAAGTAGGCTTCGCCTCCGCCCAGTTCGGCAAAAACATCTTTCAACGCTCCACGCAATTGGGTCCAGGCATCCTCCTGTCCAGCCGACGAGGGCTGGGCATCGAGGAATTCGTAGGTGTAGATGACCGTCGTGCTCTTCCCGGAGGGTGGGCCGGTCTTGTTGACTAACCGCAAGTTGTTTTCCTGAAGGAATTCGCGAGTCTTCAGGGCGCTGCAAACTGCGGGAATCTGGTCTATGAGTTTGAGTTCCCGAATAACGTCGCCAGCTCTGATCGAAAAACTGGTCTGTTTCCGGGCGCGTGCGGGCTGAACGTATCTCTCTCTTCCATGCAATCGAATCTTGTCGGCGTTCTTCATGAACATCTCTTCAAAATGAGGATAGCATAGGAAGGAAGAGAATGGAAGAGATATATATATGTCCTGGCACTTTACACTTATTACTTGCACACGTATACTGTGCTCATGAATGTCACCCTATCCGTCGACGAACAGACCGTTGCCCGCGCCCGAAAGAAGGCCGAGGCACTGGGTAAGAGCTTGAATCAACTGATCCGCGACTACCTTCAGAAACTGGCCGGTGGTGATGATCCGGAGCAGAGTATCGAAGAGTTCAAACGCCTCTCCGGGCAAGGCGATTCGCACGGTTGGCGGTTTGATCGAAACGAGATTCATGAGCGCTCGTAGTTTTTTCGATACGAACGTGCTCGTGTATGCAGACGACAAGGCGGCGCCGGCGAAGCAGCGCCGGGCCGTAGAACTCGTGGCCGAACATCGGCGAGCGGGGACTGGCGTGGTATCGATGCAGGTTCTGCAGGAGTACTTCGTCACGGTCACTCGCAAACTTAGCGTCGATCCCCGCGTGGCTCGTCGAAAAATTGAATTGCTGGCCGAGTTCGATGTTGCGGCCCCAGGAGTTGCGGACATACTGGCGGCTGTTGACCTGCACCGGCTCCATGGATTCTCGTTCTGGGATGCCCTGATTCTGCGCGCGGCGCACCAGGCTGGATGCACTGTGCTCTTTTCGGAGAATATGCAGGAGGCGCGGGAGGTTGATGGCGTGCGTATCGTGAATCCTTTTCTCTAGGATCTGCTGGACAGGCCTGTTGCTCGGCGCGAATAAACGGCTCCGACTGCGGACTTCTAATGAACTGTTTGACTTCCGGCTGGCCAACTCCTAGTCTGGAAGTAGTTCTTTGCATGGTCCATCCCAAATGGGGGCGTCACGGCTTCGACGGAGATGCTTGCGGCCAAGAGGCATGCCGGGGTGCACACACCCG
>Ga0209415_10000853_pt1 | contig 57786 bp, 41 predicted proteins | sample PeaSoiSIISIP2007_FD_187696 | JGI IMG/M metagenome (GOLD analysis project Ga0209415, IMG submission 187696) | Peat soil microbial communities from Weissenstadt, Germany - SII-SIP-2007 (SPAdes) (version 2) | ecosystem: Environmental > Terrestrial > Soil > Wetlands > Peat | place: Germany... | reverse complement strand
TGGGACGAGCCGAAAGCGCCGCATGATGGCGTCGGCCGAAGCCAGTTCAGGACGGTTGCCGCCGCGGGCCCGCCGCCGCCAGCGCCACATCAGCCGGCGCCACAAGGGCGGCGCCCCATGCGGCGCATCGATGATGACCAGCGCCTTGACGATGCCGGGAAAATTCGTCGCCACCCACTGCGTCACCATCCCGCCCATCGAATGCCCGACCAGCACGACCTGCTTCACGTTCAGCGCCGCGACCAGGCCGCGCACGTCCTGGACGTAGGCGGGCGGTCCATAATGGGGCGGGATGGACCATTGGCTCTGGCCATGGCCGCGAAAGTCGAGCGCCACCACCTGGCCGTGATTGACGAGCTGCGGCGCAACCAGATCCCACCAGTGCGTATTGGCCGCGCCGCCGTGCAGCAGCAGGATGGTCTGCTTGCGGGGATCGCCGCCCCAATCCACATAGTGCAGTCGGAGGCCGTCGACTTCGGCGAACCGATCGATCGAGGCCGGATTCTCAGTCACCGCCTGTTCCATGATCAGAATCATAAAGGAGCGCCGCGGGCGGAAGAACACCTTGCGCAACGATTTTCGGCTTGGTTCCGCGCCGTAACGCGAATGATAAACTTGGCGCGCGCAGCGAGGGCAAGTTGAAGCGGCACAATTTCAGAGCGCGGCGGGGACTGGCGGCGCTCATCGCGATGGCGCTCGCGATGGGCCTGTCGGGCATGGCGCCGGCACAGGAATCGCCGCAGGCGACGCCCGCGCCGAACTTCGAAGCGGCGGAGCCGCTGACCGTCACGCTCCATCCATTCCCGAGCTATGGACCGGCGCCGCTGACGGTCGGCTTCATGCTCGCAACCAACCTCGCTCCCGATGATCCGATCGTTTCCTACCAGTGGAACTTTGGCGACGGGCACGTCTCGACCACGCCGCCGCACGTGTTGTTCCATACCTACCCCAACCCGGGGTCCTACATGGTCACGGTCAGCGTCGCCACGGCCTCGGGGCGCAGCGGGATAGGGATGGGCGCGGTGATCGCGGCGCCGCCCGCGCATTAGGACCGCGCCGCTCCGGCAGCTCAGAATTTCTCGGTGAAGGGCCTGACCTCGAGCTCCATCGTCCAGGCGCTGCGATCCTGATGGGCCAGATGCCAGTAGGTTTCGGCGATCGCGGCGGGCCGCAGCATATGATCGGCGTCGAGTTGCACCGGACGCTGGCGGCCGGGGATATCGATCACGCCGTCGATGTTGACCCAGGCGCAATGAATTCCTCGCGGACCGAGATCGCGCGCCAGCGATTGCGCGAGCCCGCGCAGCGCGAACTTGGCCGGACCGAATGCGGCCGAGCGTGGTCCCGCCTTCATGCCCGCGGTCGCACCCGTAAAGATCATCGTGCCATGCCCGCGCTTTACCATCGCGTCGACCACCTGCTTGACGCATAAGAACGCGCCCATCGCGTTGGTCCGCCAGGTGGCCTCGAACTGCTCGGGCGTGATTTCCATCGCACCACCCCAGGTTCCGCTGCCGGCGTTGTAGAGCAGCACCTCGATGGGTCCGAGGCGCGATTCGATCGCGGAGAACGCCGCGGCAATCTGCTTGGCGTCAGAGACGTCGGTCGGAACTTCGAGCACCTGCGCCTGCTTCGCGCGAAGCTCGTCGCCCAGCTTCCGCAGGTAGTCAGCGCGGCGGGCGAGGATCGCAACCGCGTGATCGGCGGCGAAGCGATGGGCCAGCGCGGCGCCCAATCCGGGTCCGACACCGACCACTACCGCGACCGGGAGCTTTTCATTTGCCATCAGACTTCCTCCGCCAGACTGGTTTCGTCGCTCAGTGCGGGAAGATCGTCACCTTGCCGCTTTCCAGATGGTACCGCCCGCCGACGATCATCAGGCGCCCGTCCTTGACCCGCTCGGCGAAGGCCGGCGCGCGCTTGAGCTGTGCGACCATCAAATTGACGTTGCTGTCGATCGCATTGGAGACCGCGTCGCCGGGCTGGTCGTGCGTGGCGGCGACCGCCGGGTAGATATTGGTCAGCATCACACCCGCGTCGGGCTTTGGATAGCTTGCAATCGCGGCCGTGACGGCGCCGCAAGCGTCGTGGCCGAGCACCAGTATGAGTCCGGTGCCAAGATGTTCGACCGCATAGGCGAGGGACTGAACTCCGAGCGTATCGAGGGTATTGCCCGCCACCCGCACCACGAAGAGATCGCCGAGGCCCTGGTCGAAGATGATTTCCGGCGGCACCCGCGAATCCGAACAGGAGAGTACCGCCACGAACGGATTCTGGCCCCGGGCGACGTGGCTGCGCCGCAGGTCGCCGCGGTTCGGATGGACCAGGCGGCCGGCGACGAAATGCTCGTTGCCCTCCATGATGGTTCTGAGCGCCGCGGCCGGGCTCATCGCGGCGGCGGCCGGTGGAGCGGCCGAGGCGGCAGACCAGGCCGCGGCCATCAAGCCGAATATCACCAGGATTGGAAGCGTGCGACTAAGCCGGAGCATCGAGATTCCTCTTCGCGGGGTTTGAAGCGCGAACCTAGCAGATTGAGCCGCTGGAGCACACCGCTGGTTGGAGGCCGGCCGGATGGCATGCTAAGAGAGGCGTGCATCGGCATCGGGACGGGCCGGTAACTCTAAGCGATGAGCATCAGATGGCAGAGCGTCGTGATGGCTGCGGCGTTTGGCGCGGTCGCGGCTTTCGGATGCGCGGACAATATGAACGACATCAATTCCAATCAGCTCCAGGCGCAGCAAAAGCAAATCGAGGACCTGCAGCAGCAGATCGATTCGCTCAAGCAGCAGCAGAACAAGTTCTACGCGCTCAGCTCCCAGATCGCGCCCGGCGGATGCGACCACGGCGTGATGCACGACGCCACCCAGCGCGGCGACGATAAGCTGGCCGCGCGCGATTACGACACCGCCGTCGACTATTTCGAGGACGCGGCCTCGGCCTGTCCGAACGACGCCAGCGCCGAGTTCAACGTGGCGCGGGCCTACGCGGCGGAAGGCGAGCGCGACCAGGCGAGCGCCCATTACCGGCGCGCCGCGAAACTCGGCGTCGGGCCGCAGGCGGGAGTCGGCGAACAGGCGCGCGCGGCGCTGTCGCGCATCGAGGCCGGCCGCTGATGCGCGATCCGTTCAGCGTCGAAGGCAAAGTCACAATCGTTACCGGCGGCGGCACCGGAATCGGCATCGCGATCGCACGCGAATTCGCGGCGCGCGGCGCGCCGGTGCTGATCGCGAGCCGCAACGCGGCCCATCTAGAACCCGTCCGCGACCAGATTCGAGCCGCCGGCGGACGCTGCGAGATGAAGGTGGCCGACGTGCGCGACGCCGCGCAATGCGAGGCGATGGTGGCCGACGCGGTCGCGCATTTCGGCCGGCTCGACGTGCTGGTGAACAATCACGGCGCCAGCATCGCGAGCCCGAGCCTCGAGCTTTCGCCCAACGGCTGGAAGGCGGTGGTCGAGATCAACCTGGGCGGCACTTTCTTCGCCTCGTGCGCAGCCGCCCGCCATATGATTCCCCAGGGCGGCGGCACGATCATCAACCTCTCGTCGGTGGCGGGCGTGCTCGGCGCCTCGACGATGGCGCCGTATGGCGCGTCCAAGGCGGGCGTCATCAACCTGACCATGTCGCACGCGGCCGAATGGGGCGCGCACGGCATCCGCGTCAACTGCATCGCCCCCGGCCCGATCGACACCGAGGGCGCGGCGCCGCGCACCTGGCCCAATCCCAAGGTCCGCGAAGCGGTGGTCCGCTCGCGCGCGCTCGGCCGCTTCGGCAGTATCGAGGAGGTCGCGTGGCCGTGCCTGTTTTTGGCCTCCGACGCCGCCAGCTATATCACCGGCGCCGTGCTGATGGTCGACGGCGGCAGTGGGCCGCGCTACCGCGTCGATTGAGAGCGGCTTGTCTCAGCCAAATCGGGCATGTTATCGGGATCGCAGACGAGCCGTCTGATCTGCGATGAGCGAAGCACGCCATCTGATAATCCACAGTCATTTCTATCAGCCGCCGCGCGAGAGTCCCTGGACCGGCCTGATTAGTCCCGAAAACGGCGCCGCGCCGTGGGCCAACTGGAACGAGCGCATCCTGACAGAATGCTACGCGGCCAACGCCGCAGCGCGGGTCGAGGACGGCAACCTGGTGCGGCTGTTCAACAATTACGAGTGGCTCAACTTCGATTGCGGTCCGACGCTGGCGCGATGGCTTGCGCGCCATGGCGAGAATGCCTATCGCGCGATGATCCGCGGCGACGAGAGTTCGCGCGCGGCGCGTCGCGGCCACGGCAACGCCATCGCGCAGGCCTACAATCATTCGATACTGCCGCTGCTCTCGCCGCGCGAGCGCGAGCTTCAGATCGCGTGGGGCCGCGAGGACTTCCGCTTCCGTTTCGGCCGCGAGGCCGAGGGACTCTGGCTTCCCGAATGTGCCGCGGACGACGCGACGATGGAATCGGTTGCGGCGGCCGGGGTGAAATTCGTGATGCTCGGCTCGGACCAGGGGCGCTATCGGGGCGGGGCGGCCGCGGATCGCTCGGCGGGCCCGTTCATCTGGCGCGGAGCGTCCGGTAGCGTCCCGGTATTTCGCTTCGATCGCGAGCTATCGGGCGCGCTCTGCGGACCCGACTACCTGGCCGACGGCCGCAAGCTGGCGGACGTGCTAATTAAAGCGATGCTTGAACTTTCACCGGGGGCGGCGCTGCTGCTGGCCTGCGACGGCGAATACTTCGGCCATCACCGACGCACCGGCGCCGACGAAATCGCCCGTGCGCTCGCGATAGTCGCGGAGCGCGACGATCTCGCGCTCACGAACTGCGCCGCCTACCTCGCGGAGCATCCGGCGCAGCGCGAGTTGACGATTGACGCGGCCAGCTCATGGAGCTGCCCGCACGGGATCGAGCGCTGGCGCTCGAATTGCGGATGCCGCCTGAGTCCGAAGCTCAGCCAGGAATGGCGCGCGCCGCTGCGCGCCGCGATGGAGTTCGTCACGGCGCATTGCGAAGCGCTTTACGATCGCTTTGCCGCGCCGATCGTGAGCGAGCCGTTCGCCGCGCTCAAGGATTCGATGGCGCTCGCGCTCGATGAGAGCACTGCTGCGACCGAGCGCTTCTTCGCGCGTCATCGCGTGGCCGATAGTGCGCGCCAGGAGCGGCTCGCGACGCTGTTCGAGATGCAGCAGGCGGCGCATACCGCGCTGACCAGTTGTGCCTGGTACTTCGACGATTTCGGCGGACCCGAAGGACGCGTGGCGCTGCGCTGGGCGGCGCGGGCGGTCGAGCTGGCGGCGATCTACGCGCCGACCCTCGAGCCCGAATTGCTCGAACGCTTGCGCCCGATCCGCTCGCAGCGGCGCGAAGTCGGCGACGCCGCCAGCCTCTACCTGAGTCTCAAGACGCGCGAGTCGCGTGGAAGGATATAGCTTCATGGCCGAGAATCAATCGCCGGATATCGAATCGATCCTGCGCGAGCATCGCAACTTTCCGCCCCCCGCCGAGTTCAGCCGGCGCGCCTGGATCAAGAGCATCGACGAGTACCGCGCGCTCTATCAGCGCGCCGCCGAAGATCCCGAAGCGTTCTGGGCGAACTGCGCGAAGGAGCTCAGCTGGTTCAAGAAGTTCGATCGCGTGCTGGAGTGGGACTTCCCGTTCGCCAAGTGGTTTGTCGGCGGGCGGCTCAACGCCGCCTACAACTGTCTCGATCGGCATCTCGATGGTCCGCGTCGCAACAAGGCCGCCATCATATGGGAGGGCGAGCCGGGCGATTCACGGGTGTTGACTTACCAGATGCTGGCGCAAGAGGTCGCGCGCTGCGCCAATGCGCTCAAGAGCCTCGGCGTTCAGGACGGCGATCGGGTGGCGATCTACATGCCGCTGATTCCCGAGGCGGTGATCGCAATGCTCGCGTGTGCGCGGATCGGCGCGGTCCATTCGGTGATCTTCGGCGGCTTCTCTTCCGAGGCGCTCGCCGATCGGATCAACGACGCCGAGGCCAAGGTCTGCATCACGGCGGACGGCGGATGGCGCCGCGGGCAGGAGCTGGCGCTCAAGCAGAACGTCGATGAGGCGCTGAAGCAAACCCCGTCAGTTCGCAAATGCGTGGTCGTGCGGCGCATCGGCAGCGACATCAAAATGCGCAGCGGGCGCGACGTCTGGTGGCACGACCTGATGGCGAAGCAGTCGGCGGTTTGCGAGCCGGCGGCGCTCGATTCGGAGCATCCACTCTACACGCTCTACACCTCCGGCACGACCGGCAAGCCCAAGGGCGTGGTCCATACCACCGCGGGCTATCTGCTGCATACGCTGATGACGATGCGCTGGGTGTTCGACCTGCGCGATGAGGACATCTACTGGTGCACTGCCGACATCGGCTGGGTCACCGGGCACAGCTACACGGTTTACGGACCGCTCGCCGCGGGCGCGACCGTGCTGATGTACGAAGGCGCGCCGAATCATCCTGAGAACGATCGTTTCTGGTCGATTATCGAGAAGTACCGCGTCAATATTTTCTATACTGCGCCGACCGCGATCCGCACCTTCGTCAAATGGGGCGATTCGTGGGTGAAGAAACACGATCTGTCGAGCCTGCGGCTGCTCGGCACGGTCGGCGAGCCGATCAATCCGGAAGCCTGGATCTGGTACCATCGCGTGATCGGCGGCGAGCGCTGTCCGATCGTCGATACCTGGTGGCAGACCGAAACCGGGGGCATCATGATAAGCCCAATACCGGGCGCTGTCCCGACCAAGCCCGGCTCGGCCACCCTGCCGCTGCCAGGCATCGCGGCCGAGGTGGTGACGCGCGACGGCCAGCCGGTCGAAGCCAACCAGGGCGGTCTGCTGGTCATCAGGAAGCCATGGCCCGGGATGCTGCGGACGCTCTTCCGCGATCCCGACCGCTACAGGCAGCAGTACTTCAGCCAGATTCCCGGCTGCTACTTCACCGGCGACGGCGCGCGGCGCGACCAGGACGGCTATTTCTGGCTGATGGGACGCGTCGACGACGTCATCAACGTCTCCGGGCATCGCCTTGGCACGATGGAGATCGAAAGCGCGTTGGTCTCGCATCCGAAGGTCGCCGAAGCCGCGGTGGTCGGCCGTCCCGATGATCTCAAGGGGCAGGCGGTGGTCTGCTTCGTCACGCTCGAGGGTGGGCGTCACGGCGACAACCAACTGCGCGATGAACTGCGCGCGCACGTCGTCAAGGAGATCGGAGCGCTCGCCCGCCCCGACGATCTGCGCTTTACCGACGCCTTGCCGAAGACTCGCAGCGGCAAGATCATGCGCCGATTGCTGCGCCAGGTCGCAGCCGGCGACGAAAAGCTAGGCGATACCACGACGCTCGAAGACCTCTCGGTGCTCGCCCGCCTACGCGAGGACGAAGAGTAGATTCGCCGGGACGGTTTCGCCCGGGACAGTCGAATTGCCGTGCCTTGATGGCGGGCAGGCAGGGGTGATACTCTCAATCCAGTGGGCTTCTGCCCACTTTTTTGTTGGTTTGACCGGCCCAACCGGGCGCACAGATTGGCGGTTCGTTTCCCGGGCGGGCCGAGGAGATGACCGGTGATCGTGGTCCAACTTCATCCGGTGGCGAGGAAAGTTGTCGAACTGCTGGAGCCGCATATCGAGCGGCAGGGCTACGAGCTGGTCTCGGTCGAGTATCACAAGGGCGTGCGGAGCTCCCTGCTGCGGCTGCTGCTTGACAAGCCGGGCGGCGGAATCGGGCTCGACGACCTCGAGCGGCTGAGCCCCGTGTTGGGCGACCTGCTCGATGTATACGACCCGATCGAGGGGCGCTATACGCTGGAGGTCGCTTCGCCGGGGCTCAACCGGCCGCTGGTGAAGCGCGAGCACTTTGAGGCCGTTCGCGGGCAGCGCGTCAAGATTCGGACCCGCGATGCGCGCGAGGGCCGGAAGTCGTTCCTGGGCAAACTGGTTGCGGTCGGGAGCGAGGGAGTCGAGCTGGACGACGAGCTGACCCGGCGGCGCGAAGCGATCGGGTTCGGCGAGATCAAGGAAGCGAATTACGAGTACGAGTTCGATTAAGATGAGAATCAACCGGCGAGCAGCGGAGCGCGATGCATCGGCTCATGATAACGCGCTTGCGTCCGACGGTTTAACCGATAATGGCGCGCGGCGGTGGCCGCGCCCCGGGGAGGCGCTATGCAAGTCGATCTGAACCGGGTCATCGAGCAGGTCTCGAAGGAAAAGGGCATCGATCGCGCGATCGTGGTCTCCGCGGTCGAAGAGATGATGCATTCGGCGGCGCGGCGCACGTTTGGTGCCGATCGCAGAATCGAATCGCGCTACAACCAGGAGTTGGGCGAGATCGAGTTGTTCGAAATCCGCACCGTGGTCGAAAATGTCACCAATGCGGCGTCCGAGAGCACGCGCGAAGAGGCCCGCGCCAACTACGATCCCGAAGCCGAGGTCGGCGACGAAATCCTGATCAAGCTCGATACGGCGACCATGGGGCGCATCGCGGCGCAGGCGGCCAAGCAGAACCTCATCCAGCATATCCGCGACGCCGAGCGCAAGCAGATCTTTAACGAATTCAAGGACCGGCGCGGCGAGGTCGTCTCCGGCATCGTGCAGCGCTTCGAACGCAAGAACATGATCGTCAACCTCGGCCGCACCGAGGCGATCCTGCCCGAGAAGGAGCAGATCCCGCACGAGCGCTATCGCCAGGGCGATCGTATCCGCGCGCTCATCACCGAGGTCGACCTCTCCGAGAAGGGGCTCTCGATCGTGCTGTCGCGCACCTCGAACGAATTCCTGGGCAAACTGTTTGAGCAGGAAGTGCCGGAAATCTACGAAGGGATCGTCGAGATCCGCCAGTCCGCGCGCGAGCCCGGCGGCCGCGCCAAGGTCGCCGTCTACTCCAAGGACTCGGACGTCGATCCGGTCGGCGCCTGCGTCGGGATGAAGGGGACGCGGGTGCAGTCGGTGGTCCAGGAGCTGCGCGGTGAGAAGATCGATATCGTGCCGTGGACCGACGATCAGGCCGAGTTGGTATGCCGCGCGCTGGCGCCGGCCAAGGTCTCCAAGGTGATCGTCGACGAGGACGAGCGCGCGATGGAAGTGATCGTCCCCGACGATCAGCTCTCGCTCGCGATCGGCAAGCGCGGTCAGAACGTCCGGCTCGCCCATCGCTTGACCGGCTGGAAGCTCGACGTGCGCAGCGAAGCCGAGGCCGAGGAAGAGGCCCGCTCGGCGCGCGCCTCGCTCAACGCGATTCCAGGCATCGGCGACATCAATGCCGAGTTGCTCTACCAGTGGGGCTTCCGTTCCTCCGATCAACTGGCCGAATCGGACGAGGAGACGCTCAGTATCGAGGGCGTCAGCCCAGAACGCGTCCGCCAGATAATCGCCGCGGCGCGCATTCACGTCGCGGCCAAACACAAGGCCGAAGAAGAGGCCCGCGCGGCGGCCGCCGCTCAGGCCGAGGTTGACGCCCAGGCCGCGGCTGAGGCTCTGGCCGCGGCTGAGGCTCTGGCCGCAGCCGGCGGGACTGAAGCCGAGGGCGACGGGAGCACATCTATCGAGGCCGGCGGCGATGCCGACACGGAGGGGAATGCCGAAGCGCAAGCCAAGTCATAAGGGGCTCAGGAGCTGCCTCGGATGCGGCGTGCGAGACGAGCGCGGCGCGCTAGTCAGGATCGCCGCGACGGGCGATCGAGTCGAGCTCGACGCCGAGCGCAGGCTGCCCGGCCGTGGTGGCTATCTTCATCCCAGGACCAAGTGCATGGAGCGTTTCATGAGCCCGCGAATCAAGCAGTTTCGCTCGCTGAAACGCAAACTTAATGGAGCAGAGCGACTCCATATAATCAGTTCGATGAGGATGCGGCTGGATAGCGGAACCTCAGTCGCATAGAATGGCACGGATGGCGCGCAAGCGGATCAAGACTCTGGCTCAGGAATTGAACGTCTCGCTCGACGAGGTGTTGGCCAGCTCCAGCCGATTGAGGCTGGCGCACGTGCATCAGGAGTCCAGCCTGGTCAGCCCCGAGGAGGCCGAGCGGATCAAAGCCGACCTGACGGAACAGGCGCATCGGGCCGCGATGCTGCGCCGCGAAACTGTGGTCGAGACCAGCGGCGGCAAGGTGGTCGAGAAGCGGCTCAATGCCACCGTGATGCGCCGGCGTCATACCGAACCGGAGCCGGGGCAGGCGGGCAGCTTTGCCGAGCCCTTTCATTTCGAAGCCGACCAGCCGAGTTCGACCGACTTCGCCACTCCGTTCTTTGAAGAACCCGCTCAAGCGGGCGGCTCCGAGGCGATGCTCGACGCGTTCGGCGCTCCGCCCGCCGGCGAACCGATCCTTCCGACGGCCGGGCCGGAGACAGCGGAGAGCCCCGCGCTGCCCGGCGCCGAGCCTTACAAGCTCGAAACCCATGCGGGCGCCGCAATCGAGGCGCCGGCAGAAAGCAATGGCGCTGCCGAGCCTCATCGTGCTGCCGCCGCGCACGTCGAACCGCATCGTGAAGCACCCGCGCAGACTGCCGCACCGTCGCGCTCGCCCGGCGAGGCTTCTCGTCCTCAGGTCGAGACGCGCCCGCGCACCACGCCCGTTCGTCCGACGACGCCTGGGCAAGCGGGCGATCGGGTCATCAATCTGACCAGCGCGACGCATGCCTCGGCGCCATCGCTCGACGACAGTCAGCGGGGGCCGAAGGTGCTTGGCAAGATCGATTTGCACCGCCCGGCGCCGCGGCCTGCGCCACCGACCGCGCGTCCGGGTTCGGCCGTGCGGCCCACAACTACGGGCCGCTTCGCGCCGACGCCTTTCGTCCCGAGCGAGCAGCAGCAGCCGCCGGTTCCGCCCGATCAGGCCAAGCCCGGCGCGCGCCCGATCAAGAAGAAGCGCGTCATCAAGAAGGGCACGGTCGATTTCACGACCGAGCGCGAGATGCGCGGGATGCGGGTGCCGAAGAAGCGGCGCGCGCTGCCCGGCAAGGAACAGCGCAAGACCGAGATCACCACGCCGCGCGCTTCCAAGCGCGTGATGCGCATCGCCGAGGGCGTGACGGTCGGCGACATGGCGCGCAACATGGGCATCAAGGCCGGCGAGATCATCAAGAAGCTGATGGAGATGGGCGTGATGTCGACGGTCAACCAGATGCTCGACGTCGACACCGCGACGCTGATGGCGGGCGAGTTCGGCTACACAGTTGAAAACGTCGCTTTCAACGTCGAATCCGCGATCGAGGAAATCCCCGAGGAGACCGGCGGAGAGGCTAAACCGCGTCCGCCCGTCGTCACCATCATGGGCCATGTCGATCACGGCAAGACCTCGCTGCTCGACGCGATTCGCCACACCAACATCACCGCCGACGAGTTCGGCGGCATCACGCAGCACATCGGCGCATACACCGTCGAGGCGCACGGCAAGACCATCACCTTTGTCGATACTCCCGGCCACGAGGCATTTACCGCGATGCGCGCGCGCGGCGCGAAGGTCACCGACATCGTGATCCTAGTGGTTGCGGCGGACGAGGGCGTGATGCCGCAGACGGTCGAGGCGCTCAACCACGCGCGCGACGCCAAGGTGCCAATCATCGTGGCGCTCAACAAGATCGATCGGCCCGAGGCCAACATCGATCGCGTCAAGCAGCAACTCACCGAGCGCGGGCTGATCCCGGAGGATTACGGCGGCGACGTCATCACGGTCCCGGTCTCGGCGCGCAGCGGCGAAGGCATCGAGCGGCTGCTCGAGATGATCCTGCTGCAGGCCGAGGTGATGGACTTGAAGGCCAAGCCCGACCGTGCGGCGCGCGGCACCGTGATCGAAGCGCAGCTCGATCGCGGGCGGGGCCCGGTCGCCACCGTGCTCATCCAGGAAGGCACGCTCCGCCAGGGCGATCCGTTCGTGTGCGGCGTGGCGTTCGGCCGCGTGCGCGCGATGCTCAATCATCTCGGCCAGCGGATGACCGAAGCGGGTCCGGCGATTCCGGCCGAAATTTTTGGCCTCTCCAGCGTGCCCGAGCCGGGGACCCAATTCACCGTGCTGAGCGACGAAGCCAAGGCGCGCCAGGTCGCCGAGTTCCGCCGCTCCAAGCAGCGCGAGGGCGAACTGCAGAAGACCAGCCGGGTCTCGCTCGAGGATCTGAGCCAGCGCATGGCGGCCGGCGAGGTCAAGGAGCTCAAGGTCATCCTCAAGGGCGACGTGCAGGGCTCGGTCGAGGCGCTCGCCGACGCCTTGCAGCGGCTGTCGACCAACGAGGTCAAGATTGATCTGATCCATACCTCCGCGGGCGCGATCTCGGAAACCGACGTCACGCTCGCATCGGCTTCCGGAGGAATTATTATCGGTTTCAACATCCGTCCCGAGCAGAAAGCCGCGGCGCTGGCCGAGAAGGAAGGCGTCGAGATCCGGCTCTACACCGTGATCTACGAGGCCATCAATGACATGCGTGAAGCGCTCGAGGGTCTGCTCGCGCCGACCTACCGCGAAAAGGCGCTGGGCCGCGCCGAGGTGCGTCAGATCTTCAACGTGCCCGGCGGCACCATCGCCGGCTCGATGGTGCTCGACGGCAAGGTGACGCGCAATTCGCGGGCGCGCCTGGTGCGCGACAGCCGCATCGCGTGGGAAGGCCGCATCGGTTCGCTGCGCCGCTTCAAGGACGACGCGCGCGAGGTCGCGGCCGGCTACGAATGCGGCATCGGCCTGGAGAACTTCAACGACGTCAAGCCGGGCGACGTGATCGAAACCTTCGAGATGGAAGCGGTGCTGCGTAAGCTTGGCGCTCCGACCGCGGCGGCGCGCGGCCAGGCGGCGGTCGAAAAGCAGCTTCAGACCTGAGTCCATCGTGGCGCCCGTGTGATCCGGCCCGGCTTCCGGAGGCTGGAGGGATCGATGGTGGTCGGAGTTCTGAGACTGACGCTGTTTCTTCCGGAGAATCATTCGCTCAAAGGCAAGCGCCAGGTTTTGCGCGCGATCAAGGATCGGGTGCGCAACAAGTTCAACGTCTCGATCGCCGAGTCCGACGGGCACGACCTGTGGCAACGCGCCGAACTCGGCATCTGCCAGGTGGGGAGCGATCGCGGCTTCGTCGACTCGGCGCTGCGTGAGGTCGTGCGCTTCATCGATTCGCTCGGCCTGGCGCCGCTCGGCGACGAAGACCTGGAAATCATCAACTACTGAACACCGCGGCGAAGGATCGCGCCGGCGCGCCGCTCAAGCCGGCTCCGGCGGGCGAATTATGATCAGCAACGAAGGGCGGCGCCCGGAACGAATCGCGGAACTGGTGCTGCGCGAGCTGGCGCAGATGCTGCTGCGCGATCTGAAGGATCCGCGGCTGCGCGGCGTCACGATTACCTGGGTCAAGGTGAGCGACGACCTGTGCCACGCGCGGGTGTTCTTTTCACATCTCGAGGGCGGGAGCCGCGCCGCCGCGGTGATCGCCGGTTTTGAGAGTGCCGGCGGCTTCATCCGCCGTCAGATCGGGCGTGCGCTTGGCTTGAGGCATACGCCGGACCTGGTGTACGAATTCGATCCCGCGCCCGAGCGCGCCGCGCGTATCGATACGCTGCTGCGCCAGGATCGGTCGCGGCGCTAGCCGCCGCCCGCCTTTCATCACGATGCCGCAGCGCCCGGTGCTCCATGGAGTCATTCTGGTCGACAAGCCGGCCGGGATCACTTCGGCCGAGGCGGTGCGCCGCCTCAAGCGCCGGCTTGGCCGACAGACGCGCGTTGGTCATCTGGGCACGCTCGATCCGTTCGCCACCGGGCTCCTGCCGATCCTGGTCGGCGAGGCCACCAAGCTCGCCCCGTTCCTGCAGGAGGGCGAGAAGGAGTATACGGGGGTGATGCGGCTCGGCGCGGAGACTGACACCCTCGATTGCACCGGCACGGTCGTGCGCAGTGCGGCGCTGCCGGCTCCGGGAGCCACCCGGCTCGAGGAGCTGTCTGAGCGCTTCAGCGGTGTGATCGAGCAGGTTCCGCCGCTTTTCTCGGCGCTGAAGCGCGACGGCGTGCGGCTCTATGAGCTGGCGCGCAGCGGCGCGGAGGTGCCCGCTCCGGCGGCGCGGCGGGTCACGATCGGAGAACTCGACCTTGCATGGCAGGGCGACGACGCACTGCGATTCCGCGTGAGATGCTCGACGGGAACCTACGTGCGGTCGCTCGCGCGCGACCTCGGGCGTGCGCTCGGCAGCGCCGCCTACCTGCTGGAGCTCCGCCGCACGCGCAACGGCTTTTTCGAGGTCGGCAATACGACGCCGCTCGATGAGCTCATCGCCGTGCTCGACCGCGGCGATGCGATGCCGGTGATTTCGCCGCGCGCGGCGCTCGCCGGCATGGAGGAAGTGGAGGTGACGGCGACCGTCGCCGCGCGTATCCGCGTCGGCGACTCGAGCGCGCTGGCCGGCCACATCCCGGCCGGCGGGGGCCTGTTCAAGGTAATCTCGGACGGCGAGCTGATGGCGGTCGCGCGCGCCACCTCGCGCGCGACCGCCACCCTGGTGCGCGGCTTCGTCGCTTGAAGCGCGCCTCAGGGCTTGACGGCGGCCGGTGGAGCGGACGCCGCGGGCGCAACCGGCGCGCTGGCGGCGCCTGCACCGTCTTCGCTGATCGGCACGCCCTGGATGGTCGGGATGCCGGTGCTTACCAGCCGCAGCCGCGGTTCATGATTGATGACATTCAACAGCCGGCGCGAGAGCTCGTCATTGATCTCGACCGCGCGCCGCGCTTCGACCGGATAACGAATTGCAATCCGTATCCCCTCGGCTCCAAGCAGGATGTTGCTGCGCGGTTCGGGCGGCTCGAACCAGAGGTTATGCAGTTGACTGCTCTCGCGGTACTCGCGTCTTAGGTCTTCGCGATAGCGGGCGACGACATCATTGACCGCGTCCGTCAGCAGCTTTTCCGCCAGTTGATAGTCGCAATCGGGCGCCAGCGTCAGCCTAAGCTCGCTCCAGACGAAGCTGATTCCCGGCGCCTGCTTGAAAAAATTTCCATTGGTCTGAAACACGATCGAGTTGGCGAACACCACCACCCTTCCGGTCGGCTGGCGGAAGTTGCCCTCGCCCGAGAGTTCCATCAGGGTCAGCTTGACCAGGCCGATGTCGATTACCGTGCCGTAAACGCCGGCGACCTGGATGCGATCGCCGACTCGCACGCCGTAGCGGCCGCTCAGGAAGAAGTAACCTGCCACCGACAGGATCACGTTCTGCAAAGCGAAAGCGACACCCGCCGTCGCGAGTCCCATCACGGTCGCCAGCGCGCCAATCTCGCTGGAAAAGTTGAACAGCAGCACCATTATCAGCAGCGTAACCACCGTCAGGGTCCGCACCTGCAGGATGCGATGACGATGCCGCACATCCTGGATGTAGCGGAACGCGAGCTGGCGCCAGACCACTGCCCCCACCGCGATTAGCGCGATCACGCTGCCCAGCACGATCAGCCGCAGCGCAAGCTTACGCAGGGATTCGTGCCAGCGGCGGTCGAGCGCCTGGCGCCAATGGTCAAGATTGTTCTGGTAGAGGTTCAGATCGACGCTGACCTTGGCCAGCGGCAGAAGCCCCTCGACCGTCAGCTTCCGCTCCTGGAGCAGGGCCGCGAAGGTCTGCCGGCGCTTCTCGACGGTCTCGAGATCGCCCAGTCCGGCCTTAGCGCTGAGCTGAATCCCGCGCCGATCGGAAGCCCTGAGCGCATCGAGCAGCGGCGCGCGCAGGGCCGCGACTCTCTGGTTGAGTGCCGCGGTGCGCGCGACGATCGAGCGCAGAGCCTGATCCTTATTGCGCAGCTCGAGTAGTTGTTCGCTAAGCTGCAGAATGCCGGCGGAGACGGCCGGAGCCTCCAGGCCCGAAGCGCCGGCGGCGGTTGCGAGCGGGTTCGTCTGCTGGGTGCGGCGCGGAAGCGATTGCTCAAGCTCGTCGATCTGCGCCATCAGACCATTGGTCACGCGGGTCTTCTGCGCGGAGTTCTCGAAGTCGAGTATCTCCTTGATGCCATCGATGCGCGCCTGCTCGAGATCCATTTCTTCCTGCGCCGAAACCAACTCGTTGCTAAGCACTGCGCGCTGGCGTCCCGAGGCCTTCGCCAGGCGGTCCTTCAAGTCCGCAATCTTCGCCTGAGTTGCTGCGAGCTCAGACTGGACCTGGCTGAGGCGCACGGTCACCCCGCTGACATCGGGCACCGAACCCGCCGCGGCCGGATTAGGCGCTACCGCCTGATGATGGCCCGCAGCGGGAGTCGCCTGACCTGGCGCTGCTTGCGGCACAGCGGCGAGCAGCGCAGCTTGCGCGCGTGCATACTGCAAGCTGAGATTCATCACCTCGTTCGCGATCTGCCGATTGTCGCTGACGTAAAGCGTTTCGGCTGGGTCGGTGATGAGTTGCTGTTCGATCGCGGTGTGCTGATACCAGTCGATTACTTCCGCGATGAACGAAAGCACCGCATCCTGCTGTTGCTGATGCGCGACGCTCTCCGGGCTTGCCGTGCCGGCAACCGATGGAGCGGGGAGCGACGCCGGGCGCGCCGAGCTCGAAAGGGCGAGCTGCAGGATCAGGATCGAGAAGGCGCAGACGGTGGCGAGCGTTGCGAGGGCGCAGCGCGCCGAGCGATGCCGTGAACTGAAGATCCGCATCAATTGAAGTACTTCGCCTCCGAGCCGGCGCGCGGGTGTCGCAGGATGCGACCAACGGCCGGAAAGCAAGTTTAGCACCCGGAAAAGAGCGGTACGATTGCCGCCGCCGACGCGCGGCATTCAGTGAAAATCGTGCGAGCGGGGCAGGGCGCTACGATCAAGCTTGATCCGGGCGAAGCGATGAGCGCGGATTGACATCACGCCGTCCTGCTTCTGCAACACCCCTTCGATCCACAGCACCGCCGCGCCGCTCAACAACGCGCGATGCTGATGGAACAGCGGCGGCGTAACGATCGCGTTGGCGATGCCGGTCTCGTCCTCGAGCGTCAGGAAAAAGAAGCCCTTGGCGGTGCCGGGACGCTGGCGCACGATCACCACGCCCGCGGTCCGCACCGTCTGACCGTCGCGCGCCGCGGCCAATTCGGCCGCGCTCATCACCCCGGCCTTGCTGAGCCGCTGCCGCAGGTGCGCCATAAGATGCGGACCGGTGGTTAGGCCGGTCGCCGCATAGTCGGCCTGCGTCTGTTCGAGCCGTGTCATCGCGGCGAGCGCCGGTTGATCGGGATGCGGCTCGACGCCCGCTAGCAGGCTTTGGGGATCGCGCTCGACCGCCGCGACCTGCCATAGCGCAGCCCGCCGTTCGAGGCCCAACGCGCTGAATGCGCCGCCGTAGGCGAGCGCATCAAGCTCGCGGCGTCCCATCCCGGTGCGGGCGGCGAAATCGGCGATCGATCGGAACGGGCGCTCGGCGCGCGCGCGCTCGACCCGTCGGCCGAAATCCTCGCGCAGGCCGCTTAGGTATCTGAGTCCCAGCCTGAGCGCTCGATCTTCGATCGTGCAGAGCCATCGGGAACGCGTCACGTCGATCGGCAGCACGGTCACGCCGTGGCGCTCGGCGTCCTTGACCAGCGTCGAAGGATGGTAGAAGCCGAGCGGATAACAGTCGAGCATCGCGGCGAAGAACTCGGCCGGGTGATGACATTTCAGATAGGCGGAGGCGTAGGCGATGAGCGCGAAGCTGGCGGCGTGCGATTCAGGGAAACCGTAGAGCGCGAACGAAGTGATCGACTGAATGATCTCGTCGGCGGCCGCCCCGGTGACCCCGTTGCGCGCCATCCCGGCGCGCAACCGTTGCTCGATCTTCCCCATCCGCTCCAGCGAACGCTTGAAGCCCATCGCGCGCCGCAACTCTTCGGCCTCGCCGCCGCTGAACCCCGCCACCACCATCGCCATCCGCAAAAGCTGTTCCTGGAACAGCGGGACGCCTAGCGTGCGCCGCAGTATCGGTTCGAGCGACGGATGAGCGTAAGTGACCCGCGCCCGCCCGGCGCGGCGATCGAGATACGGATGCACCATGCGGCCGACGATCGGGCCGGGGCGGATAATCGCGACCTCGACCACCAGGTCGTAAAAGCGGCGCGGCTTCATCCGCGGCAGGGTCGCCATCTGCGCGCGGCTCTCGACCTGGAAGACGCCGATGGTGTCGGCCCGCTGCAGCATCGCGTAGACCGCGGGATCGTCGGGCGGCAGATGAGCAAGATCGAGCGCGACGCCGGAATGTTCCTTGACCAGCGGCAGCGCCGTCTCCAGCACCGCCATCATGCCGAGGCCGAGCAGGTCGACCTTGATGATGCCGAGGTCGGCGCAATCCTCCTTGTCCCATTGGATCACGACCCGACCCGGCATCGTGGCCGGCTCTAGCGGCACGATTTCATCGATCGGGCCCGCCGCGATCACCATCCCGCCGCTATGCTGGCCGAGATGGCGCGGCAGGGCCTGGATACGGCGCGTGAGCTCGACCAGCATCCCGATGCGCGGCGCGCTCGCGTCGACGCCGCCCTGCTTGAGCAGCGCGGGGTAATCGTCGCGATCGTCGCGGAACTCGTAGGCGCGGGCCAGGCGCGCGAGGCGATCGATCTGGTCGGGCGCGAAGCCCAGCACCTTGGCGATCTCGCGCACGGCGCTGCGCGTGCGATAGCTGATCACGTTGGCGGTCATCGCGGCGCCGCGCTCGCCGTAGCGGCGATAGAGGTACTGGATGACGCGCTCGCGCTGGTCGCCGCTCGGCAGGTCGAGATCGATGTCCGGCCATTCGCCCCGCTCCTCGGAGAGGAAGCGCTCGAACAGCAGCTCCATCTTGACCGCGTCGACCGCGGTGATCCCGAGCGCGTAGCAGACCGCGCTGTTGGCCGCCGAGCCGCGGCCCTGCGCCATGACGCGATGCTCGCGGCAGAATTGCACGATGTCCCAGACGATCAGGAAGTAACCGGCGAGCCTTAGGCGCGCGATGATCTCGAGCTCGTGTTCGAGCTGGCGCCGGGTGCGATCATCGAGCTTTGGGCCCCATCGCTCGCGCGCGCCGGCATAGGTCAGGATGCGGAGATAGCTGTCGGGCGTCTCGCCGGGCGGCAGCGGATAATCGGGAAATCGATAACCGAGGTCCTTGAGCGTGAAGCCGCAGCGCTCAGCGATTTCGGAACTCGCTGCGACCGCGCGCGGGAGATCGCGGAACAGCGCCGCCATCGCGGCGCCCGGCTTTAGGTAGCGCTCGGCATTCGCCCACAGCGCCCGCCCCGCGCCGTCGAGCGTGGTCTTGAGCCGGATACAGGTGAGCACGTCGAGCAGCGCGCGATTTTTTTCGCCGAGACCGCCGGCCGGCGCATCGCCGGCGGTGCAGAAACAGACGTCGTTGGTTGCGAGGGTCGGCAGATGGGCGGCTTCGGCTAGCGCCATCAGCTTGCGGTTGAGCCGTTCTTCGTCGGGATCGAGATGGCGCTGAAGATCGATGAACAGGTTGCCGCGGCCTAAGATCGCGCTCAACCGCTCCAGGAGCGGCTGCGGATCCTCGCCGCGCAGGAGCAGGCGCGACAGCGGACTGCGTACACCGCCGGCCAGGCAGATGAGACCGGCGCCGTAGCGTTCGAGGTCGTCGAGCGCAATCCGCGCCGCGTCCTTGGCCGGATATTTCGGCGGCGGCTCGGCGAAGACCGGCGGCCGGCCGTCAGCATCGCCGATAATGGATGGCCGCTCCGATTTCGATCGCGCGGCGGGCGTTGCGAGCGGACGCAGCTTGGCGGCGGTGATCAGGCGGGACAGATTCCGGTAGCGCTCGCGATCGGGCACCAGCAGATAGAGGCGACTCTCATCCCACAGCGTCAGCTCGGCGCCGACGATCGCCTTGATGCCGGCCTGCTTTGCCGCGTGATAGAAACGCGGCGCGCCGTAAAGCCCGTCGCGATCGCCCAGCGCGATCGCCGGATAACCGAGCGCGGCGGCGCGGTCCGCAAGGTCCTCGGGCAGCGCCGCGCCTTCGAGGAAGCTGAAGGCGCTCCGCGCGCGCAACTCGACATAGCGCTCAGTCATAGATGCCGTCCACGAACCAGCGATCCGTATGCCGGTCGCGATAGGCGCGATAGACTGCGCCGTCGCTGAGCGCGAGGTCGTAGTAATCGCGCGCGAACCCGCCGCCGGCGCCGTTCCACCATTCGCCATCGCGCTGCCATGGCCCGGCGAGCGTGACGACGCGCGCGGCGATGCTGCGGCCGCGGACGAATTCGGGCGCGCCGCGATCGTACATCACCTCGATTTCCTCGGCCGGCCGGATCGCGCGGATCGCAAGCCGGGTGATGTTTCCGCCCGGCGGCGGCTCGCCGGCGGCGCGCGGCGGCGGAGCGTCGAACGGCATCAGGTCCACCGCCTCGGGCCGCCATGAATCCTGCGCGCGTAGCATCCCGACCTGGTCCGGACGGCAGAGCGCGGCGAGCCGGGCAAGCGTGGTTTCGAGCCGGCCCGGCGCCGGCGTGGGTGGCGTGAACAGGCCGGTCTGGACCGGACGCGGCGGCCGCGCTTCGACGCCGAGCGCGATCGCTTCGACCGCGGCGGCCGGCGGCGCCGCCTCGATGCTCAGCGTTATCAGCGTGAGCAGCGCGCGAACTTCGTTGGTAGCGGCCGCGACCGTCACCCGGCGCTGATAGCGGCTCCGATTGCCGAGTCCGAACTCGAGCGCGATATCGCCGGCGACTAGGCCGCGTAGCGCCAGGCGCTCGATCGCCCGCTCGAGCATCGGCCGGATCAGAAACGCGAGCGGTTCGAGATTTTCGACCCCATATTCGAGCTCGATGATTTCGACAATACTCTCGCCGCGCCGGCGCGGAACGAACGGCGCCAGCCGCTCGCCGCGCGCGAGCCGGACCAGCTCGAGACCCTCCGCGCCGAGCCGGCTCGCGGCCGCCCGCGGTTCGAGCCGCGCGAGGTCGCCCAGCCGGCGGATTCCCCAGCGCGCCAGCACGAGCTCGAGATCGCGGCCCGGCTTGCCCGGCAGATCGAGCATCTCGAGCGGTATCCAATCTAGGAATTCGCGCTCCCGGCCGGGCTCGATCACCCGCACCCCGCCGCATCGCGCGGCCAGATAGGCGATTTCCTTGCTCGCGCCGACGCCGACCGCGGTCTCCAGGCCGACGCGATACGCCCGGCGCCTGAGCTCGGCGGCGATCGTGGCTTCAGTACCGTGCGCGGAATCGCCGGGGCGATCGGGATCGACGGGCTCCGAATGGTGGTACAGGCGCGCGAGACCCTCGAAATCGAGCCAGGCGCGATCCGGCTCGCCCGGCTCGACCAGCGGCGAGACCGATTCCGCCGCATCGAGGATCGCCTCGAAGGCCGAGCGCTCGGCTTCGGGTGAACGGCGCGCGATCAGGAGGTCGGGCACGATCGCGCGGGCCTGCGCCACGGTCATCCCGGCGCGCACGCCGGCGGCAGCCGCTTCGCGCGATACGGCGATAAGCTCGGCGTGCGGCGCGGGATGGGCGCAGAGCGCGGCCGGACGCTCGCGCAACTCCGGGTTGGAACGGAGCAGCGCGGCGATCGGAAGATCGGGAATCAGGATGCATGCGATACGGCCCATGACGGCCTCATCGCGCCGCTGGCGGGTTCGACAATCGGATCGATCTGCGCCTCAAAGGCGGCCGCGAAACCGGCGCCGCCGAGCTTGTTGCGCGCTACGCGAGCCTCGATCGCGAGACCCTCGAACAGCGTCGGCGCGAGCCGCGCGGGGCGGACGAAGCGCGCTTCGCTGCGGACCAGGTTGAGAGTCAGCGCGGCGAAGGTGCCGCACATCCGGCGCGCGGCAAGCATCAGCACCACCGCTCCGATGCGTTCGGCGCGCCGGGCGATTCGCAGGGCGGCGCTCGACATCAGCGGAAACGAATGCGCGCCGAAATCGCAGACTATCAGACCGAAACCGCCGGTCTCGAGGATCAGCTCCGCGGCCTTGAGGAAGGGTTTTTCGCGCTCGCGCTCTTTGATGGCGCGCGGGCCGGCGCATCCGGCCCACAGCACGCGCGTGAGGTCGACGCCCGCCGCGCGCATGCTCATCGGATCGAAGGCGCCGGCGAGATCGATCCAGGCGGCGACCTCGCCCCGGGCCGTGGCGCTGGCGAGGAAGGCCGCGGCGAGCGAGGTCTTGCCATGGCCGACGCTGCCGGCGATCTCGTTGATACGGCCGCGGACCAGGCCGCCGCCGAGCGCGGCATCGATCGAGAGGATTCCAGAGCTCAGGCGGAGATTCTTGGGCGTCAGCTCGCGGCCTCGGAAAACCTCAGGAATTTCGGGTACTTGAGCACGATTTTCGAGCGATCCCGCAAGCGCCTGTAAGATGGCCGCCATAGCAACCATCTTCGCTTTTTTTTCGCTTTTATGTCAAACGCTCTGATCGGCCGATCAGGGCGGGGGGCGAGCCCACGATGACGACTCCGAGATTGGGGGGAATGTCAGATCGTATGGCGGATTTTCAGCGAAACGCGGAGGCTGTTGCCCGATGCCTCGATGACATCCCGGCCGGCGGGCGCGGCTGCGGGCGGTGGTTCCTCGGGGAGAGCGACAACCTTAATCTGTTCGGGAATCTCGGCCAGCCATGAGACCCAGTCGATTTCACGGGCCGGCCTGAAGGGCTCCGCGGCGCCGGTCTCGCGCCGGCGTTCCCGCGGACCCCCGGGATCGCCGCGGCGAAAGATTATCGAACGGGTGGCCCACATCAAGACACGACTTCGGGGGCGATGGCGGCGCATGGCAGGAATCGGAGCAAGACCCGGGCCCATCCGGATGACAATTTGTCACAGCATATCGCTAATCGGACCAAGTCAGCCAGGGCGAAAACCGGCAGGTGCCAGTTCACTTGGCAGGCAGTCAACTCGATGGTGTCAAGAAGTCTTGCCAGTCAGATTCAGTGGGCGAAGGCGGTGCCGCGCAGATGCGATAGCACGGCCATCTGGCGCTGATTGAGCTGACGCAGGCCCGCTCCGCCGCGTGAGCCGTTGGCGCCGGCGCGTGCCACCAGGACTTCGGGCGCTTTGATTCCTTCGACCGCCGCGCGCTCGAGCTTGATGCCCAACGTACGCTCGACGTCGCGCAGCGCGAGCCCGTCTTCGGGCGTCACCAGGCTCAGCGCCTCGCCCGACTTGCCCATCCGCGCGGTCCGCCCGATGCGATGGATGTAGGTCTCGGGCACGTCCGGCAGATCGAAGTTGATGACGTGCGAGACATCGGGGATGTCGAGGCCGCGCGCCGCCACGTCGGTCGCGACCATCACCCGGTAACGGCCCTGGCGAAAACCGGCGAGCGCCGCATAGCGCTGGCTCTGCGAGCGATCGCCATGGATCGCGATCGCCTTGACGTTGGCCCGCACCAGCATCCGGGTGACCCGGTCGGCGCGGATTTTCGTGCGCGTGAAGACGATCGCGCTGGTGACTTCGGGACGCGCCAGGAGCGCGAGCAGCAGCGCTCCCTTGTCGAGCTGCGTCACCGGATAAACGAGCTGGCGGATGGTATCGGGCGGGGTGCGTTCTTCGCCGACGGTCACGCGCTCGGGATTGCGCAGGAACTCGCGCGCCACGCTCCCGACCCCCGCTTCCATCGTGGCCGAGAACATCAAGGTCTGATGCGGTTTCGTGATGGTGCGCACGATCCGCCGCACCTGCGGGATGAAGCCCATGTCGAGCAGGCGGTCGGCTTCATCGATCACGACCAGCTCGACGGCGTCGAGGCGGACGGTGCCGCGCTCGAGATGGTCGGTGAGGCGTCCGGGACAGGCGATCAGGACCTGCGGGCCGGTGCGCAAATCGTGCAGCTGCGCCGCCATCGATTCGCCGCCGACGATCACCGCCGCGCGCACCTGCGTATGACGCGAGAGCAGCCGGAACTCGCGGCCGATCTGAACTGCCAGCTCGCGCGTCGGCGCTAGCACGAGCGCGCGCACGCCGGCCTTCTTGACGTGCTGCAGGCGATGGAGCATCGGCAGGATGAAGGCCGCCGTTTTGCCGCTGCCGGTGACGGCGGTTGCGATCAGATCGCCTCCGGCCAGGGCCAACGGAATCGCGCTCGACTGAACCGGCGTCGGATGGTAATGGCCGCGGTCACGGACTGCGCGCAGGATTTCAGGTGAAAGAGGGAATGCGGAAAAAGACAAAGTGTCTCCGTTTCAGAGCCACTGGATTCACGTCAGGCGAAAAAGGCCGAACAATTGGTTCTGATTTGATTAGGGTTGGAACGCTGCGGAATCCGACGAGCGCTTGAGCCATGATGGCTGGCGAGGAGTATATGGGCTGCGCGCGGCGCTGGCAAGTAGGCTTGGCCGCGCGCGGGAGCCGCCCTGTTCGATCGCCAAGCGCCGTGTTCTGTTTCGCGCGTGAACGCGAGTTACCGGTTCCGCGAGTTGGTTTACGCGGATTATGACGGTACCGGCAACCATCCGATTCACGAGGTGCTCGCGCAACGGGCGCCGTCTCTCAAGTCGTTGATTGCCGAGCATTTTCCCCCCGATCGCGATGCGCGCGTGCTGGAGATCGGATGCGGTTACGGAGCTTTGCTCTATTTCGCTCGGCAGGCCGGATACCGCCACCTGCGCGGCATCGATCGCTCACCTTCGCAGGTCGAGATGGCGCGCGCGATCAAGCTTGACGACCTGATCGAGCTGGGCGACGCGATGCAATTGCTCGCGGCCGAGCCCGATAGCTCCCTGGACGTACTCGTTTCGCTCGATCTTATCGAGCATCTTACCAGGCCCGAATTGCTGGATTTCATGGCGCAGATGGCGCGCATCCTAAAGCCCGGTGGCCGCTGGATCATCAACACGGTCAACGGAGCCTCGCCCTTCTTCGGACGCACCTTTTACGGCGACCCGACCCATGAGCAGGCCTTCACGAGCGCCTCGATAACCCGTCTGCTAACGCTCGCGGGTTTCACGCGCGTGCGATGCTACGAAGGCCGCGTGATAGTACACGGGCTCACGAGCGCCGCAAGACGCGTGGTCTGGGAATGCTTCCGCGCCGTGATGCGCCTCGCGATGCTCGCCGAGCTCGGCACCGCGCGCGACGCGATCTTCTCGCAGTCCTTCCTCGTCGTCGCCGAGAAATAAAGCTGATTTCTGAAATCGCCGTGCGCCCGCGGTCAGCCGCTGGCGCGGCGCAGCGACGGGTCGGCTGCCGCCACGATCTCGTGCACCAGCGAGCTCGCCCTCGGATGCTGTGACAGGATAAGCGTCACCGCCGCGCCCATGGTCGGAAATGCGAGGATGACCATCCGCGACAGATTACCCGACAGCAGCATCTGCACGAACACCAGCGGCAGCCACCACAGCAGCGGCGCATCGAGCCGGGCGATCCAGGCCGCGCGCGCTTCGCGTCCGCCGATGAATCCGAGCGCGACGATCAGCCAGAACGGTCCGTAAGCCATCAACAGATTCAATTCACCGTGACCATCGAGCAGGGCGCGAATCGAACCCGGAATCATGTGCTGGTGGGCGAAAGCGGCGGAGAGGTTCTGGGCCTGTGCCGTATGCAGCCACACATCGACCGCGCTACGCATCCCGAACGCCATCAGGTAGCCGATGATCAGCAGTCCGACGATGCGCGGCTTGGACATCGCGCCGAAGAAAAACACGATCGGAACCAGGAAGGCGAAGTTTTCCTTGACCGCCGGGCCGAGCAGCAGCACGGCGGCGAGGATCGGCTCGGAGCGCATCCGGATCGCATAGAAGGCCGCGGCGATAATCAGGAACAGCGGACTGTCGATCGAGGGAAGCCCGGTCTCGTCGATCACATCGCGGCTTAGAAGGAAGGCGAGCACGCCGATGATGGCGTAGCCCGGTTCGGGAACGAAATCGAGCAGCATCAGGAACAGTATCAACGCAGCGGCCGCGGTGAGCGCGAGGTTGACGACGAAGAACGCGCCGCGGATCAGCGTGTGGCGGTCGCGATGCGGCGCCGCGATCGAAGCGGCTTCGGCCAGCGCACGCGCCGCGATCGGGACCGCCACACGATAGAAGTGCACCGGATTCGCGGGCCGCTGGCCCTCGGCGAGACGCAGGTAGCTGACCGCATCATTGCCGGCCGGGTAGCGGCTCAAATCGAAGTAGTGGTAACCGATCCAGGCGGGACCGGCGAGCAGGCCGGCGAAGAACAGGTAGTAGGCGATTAGGGCCGGCGCCGCGCGACAGGGCGCTTCGTCTCGGCAGCGCATCAACGCTCTCTCGAGCCCTCGCGGAGCCAGCGGGCTAGACTTCGCGGCGGACCTGCTCGTCGATCACCATCGACAGCCGGTCGCGGTAGGCGGAGGGCCGCAGTTCCGTGAGCAGGGCGCGCGCACGCTGGACCTGCTCGGCGGCCATCGCCCGCGCCCGCGCAACCACCTCCGGTGCGCGTAACAAGTCGAGCGCGCGGCTGAAGATCGCGTCGTCATGCGCGGCGCCGTTGCGAAACATCGCGCGGAGGTCGGGGTTATGCTCCGCCGCCAGCACCATCGGCAGCGATGGGATTCCGGCGCGAAGGTCGGAGCCCACCGGTTTGCCGATCTTTTCCTCGGGACCGAGGATATCGAGCAGATCGTCGACCATCTGGAAGGCGAGCCCGACCGCGTTGCCCAGCCGGGTCATCGCGTCGCTGAGCGCAGGCGGCGCACCGGCGAGATCTGCCGCGACTTTGCCGCCGGCGGCGAACAGCGAAGCGGTCTTGCGCTTGATGACCGCGAGATAGTCGTCGAGCGTGGTGGCCGGGTTGTAGCGCAGCCGTCCTTCCATCGCCTCGCCCTCGGTCAGTTGAGTGCAGGCCCGCGCTGCGGTCAGCACCAGCGGCTCGTCGAAGCGTCCGCAGATCTCGAAGGCGCGGCAGAACAGGTAGTCGCCCGCGACCAGCGTCGGCGCCATCCCATAGCGCGCGTAGGCCGAGGGGCGGCCGCGGCGCAGCACGCCAGCATCGATGATGTCGTCATGGAGCAGCGTCGCCGAATGAATTAGTTCGAGCGCGGTGGCGGCATCGACGGCATCGCGCAGTGCGCGCTCATCGCCGCCGCAGGCGCGATAGACCAGCAGGATGAAGACCGGGCGCAGGCGCTTGCCGCTGCCGTCGACCAGGTAGTGACAGATCTCTTCGATCTGCGATTCGTTCGAATCGAGCAGTGCCGAGAGCCGCTCCTCGACCGCCGCGAGGTCGGCCTCGATCACACGCGCGGGGTCGCGCGCGATGGAAGTCAGGTCGGATGCGATGCTGTGCTTCACGGCCACTGCTCAGCGAAACAGGTCGAGCTCCGGCGCGCGAATCAGCACCCGCGCGTCAGCTTCGGACGGTTCATAGTGGTAACCGCGGATCATCACAGCAGGCAACCCGGCGTCCTTGCGCATCAACAGGCCGGCGGCCGCGGCGAGCTCATCGGCGACCGCGATGACCGTATGATGCAACTCGCGTCCGCCCATGTCGCGCGAACCGCGCAAATCGAGCAGGGGATCGATCCCGGCGATTCCCAGACACACCTCGGTCTGCCCCTCCCGCCATGGCCTGCCGAAAGTGTCGGTTATCAGCACCGCGAGGTCAACGCCGGTGCGCCGGCCGAGACCGGTGCGGATTTTTGCGGCCGAGGCGTCCGGATCGACCGGCAGCAGGATGGCGCGACCCTCGGCCATGCTGTTCGATTCATCCATGCCGGCATTGGCGCACACCCATCCCGGTCCGGTTTCGACGATCAGAACGCCGCGCTCCATCCGGATGACGCGGTTGGACTCGCTGAGCACCAGCTCGATCGCGCGCGCATCCTTGTCGTAGCGGGCGGCGAAATTCCGCGCCAGCGGCGACGGCGCAACCTCGGCGAGTTCGCGCGTGCGGCCCTCGGACTTGGAGACAATCTTCTGGCAGACTGCGACGATATCGCCCGCCTCGAAGCGCAGCCCCTGGCGCGATGCGGCACGGAAAATCAGCTCGGCCAGGTCGTCGCCGGCTTCGATCAGCGGGATGCCCTCCAGCGCCGTAAGCGTCATCGAGCCCATAAGGTATGAACAGCCTACACCGCGAGCGCGCCCGTCACCACGTCCGCCAGGCGGGCGGCGCGCGCCAGCGTCGACATGATGGTGTCGGTGGCGATCGCGCGCATCCCGAGCCGTTCGATTGGCGCGAGGTAGCGGCGATCGGCCTGGTCGAGCACGAAGAGCCCCACGCAATCCTGGTAGAGCCGCGCAACGCCGAGCGGCGAGACCTCATGGCCCAGCCCGCGCATCATTTTGTCCGCCGGGCCTTTGATCGTACGTCCGCCGACGATCGGGCTTATCGCCGCGACGCGATTTTTCGCGGTGCGCAGGGCTTCGCGAATAGGCCCGAGCGCGAGGATCGGGCCGAGCGAGACGAACGGGTTGGACGGCGCCAGAATTATCGCGGTGGAGCTCCCGATTGCTTCCAGTGCGGCCGGGACCGGGGTGGCCTGATCGAGACCGCGCAGCTCGATGCGCTCGATCGCGCCGCGCGCCCGGCGATGGACCAGGTACTCCTGGAAGGCGAGGGCCTCGGGCCGACCGCGCAGCTTGACGAAGGTGCGCACGCGATCGTCGCTCATCGGGATGACGCGCGCCTTGACGCCGAGCCGCGCGGCGATTTCGGCGGTCACCCGATAAAGCGGGATTCCATCGCACAATCGCTGCGTGCGATAGAGATGAGTCGCGATGTCGCGATCGCCAAGTGCGAACCAGGCCCGTCCGTAAAAGCGTTCGAGCGCCGCGAGCGTGTTGAAGGTCTCGTTCTTAAGTCCCCAGCCATAAGCCGGATTGGCGAGGCCGGCCAGGGTGTAGACGATCGTGTCGACGTCGGGCGAGACGTGGAGCCCGTAAAATTCTTCGTCGTCGCCGGTGTTGACGATTACCCGGAGGCGCCGCTCGTCGACGCGCCGAATCAGCCCGCGCAGGAACCTAGCCGCACCCACTCCCCCCGCAAGCATGGTGATCGGCGGAAGGGGTGATCGGGCGCGCGCCATTGGGTGCCTTTCGTCCGTAAAGTTTCTGGTAAAGCGTGGAGCGCTCGACCGCGATGCGACCCATCGCGCGCGCCCGCTCCTCGATGAGATCGACCGGCACGAACTCGCCGGCCTCGCCGCCCGCCTGGGCCGTGATGCTCTCCTCCATCAGGGTACCGGAAAAGTCGTTGCATCCGGCTTTCAGCGTGACAGCCGCGAGCTCAACGCCAAGCTTGACCCACGAGGTCTGCAGATTGTCGATTTGGCCGCGCAGGTAGAGCCGCGCCAGCGCGTACATCTGGAAATCGAGCAAGCCCTTGTCGATCGGCTTCACCATCCCTTTGCGATACATCACGGTGTTCTGATGGATGAAGCGCAGCGGCACGAACTCCGTGAAGCCGTTGGTCTGCTTCTGGATGCCGCGGATCAGTTCGAGGTGGTTCACGACCTGGCGCGGGCTCTCGATATGGCCGTACATGATGGTCGAAGTGGTTGGCACGCCGAGTGCGTGAGCGGTAGTGATAATCTCGACCCAGGTCGCTACGTCGACTTTCTTGTGGCTCAGGACCTCGCGCACCTCGTCGTCGAGAATTTCGGCCGCCGTGCCCGGAATCGAGCCGAGCCCCGCCTCGCGCAGCATCCCGATATACTCCGGGTAATCCATCCGCGTGCGGCGCGCGCCGTACATGATCTCCATCGGCGAGAAGGCGTGCACGTGGATCTCCGGGAACTGCGCCTTGATCTTCACCAGCAGGTCGCGATAGCGGAAGGCCGGCATGTCAGGATTGATCCCGCCCTGCATGCAGACCTCGGTGGCGCCGCGCGCGCGCGCATCGGCGACCTTCGCCAGCACGGTCTCGTCGGAATGATCGTAGGCGTCGGATTCCCAGCGCTGGCGCTTGAAGCCGCAGAACTGGCATCCGACGAAGCAGATATTGGTGAAGTTGATATTGCGATTGACGACGTAGGTGACCTCGTCGCCGCAATCCTCGGCGCGTGCCAGGTCGGCGCATTTGACGGCGGCGCGCAGATCGTCGCCCTGCGCAGTGTACAGCCTCAAACCCTCCTCGGGCGTGAGCTCGCGTCGGTTGAGAGCGCCGGTCAGCGCGATACGGACGTCGGCAGAGGCGCGATCGAGCAGATCGCCGAGCGGCGTTGCCTCGATTTCTTCGACATAGTCGCGAAATTCCAGATCGGTCACGCGACACCTCCAGCGATTCGGGAGCCCAGCTCCGCGGCCATCGGGCCAAGCGCCGGGTCAAGCCATTCATCATTGACGTATTCCGGGTAGATCGCGAGCCGCTCGCGGAGCTCAAAGCCGGCGCGGGCGCAGCGCTCACCGAGACGCTCGAGATGCGGCCACGGCGCCTCGGGGTTCACGAAGTCGGGGGTGAGCGGCGAAATTCCGCCCCAGTCATTGATCCCCGCATCGAGAAACAACTCGATCTGATTCGGCGATAGATTGGGCGGCGCTTGCACGTTCATCTCGGCGCCGAGCACCAGGCGTGCGGTCGCGATCGCACGCGACATCTCGAACGCGTCCGGCTCGGGCGCGTCAGCCATCGCGATCTCCGGCTTGGCGCGGAAGTTCTGGATGATCACTTCCTGGATGTGGCCGTGCCGCTCATGAAGCTCGCGAATCGCGACGAGGCTCTGCGCGCGCTCGGCCGGCGTCTCTCCGATGCCGAGCAGAATTCCGGTCGTGAACGGAATCTTCTCCTCACCGGCTTCATCGATCATGCGGAGCCGCAGCGCGGGGTCCTTGTCAGGGGCCCATTGATGAACTCCGCCTCGCGCGCGCAAGCGCGGCGAGAGGTTCTCGAGCATCAGGCCCATGCTGGCATTGAGCGGCCGAAGCGCGATCATCTCCGCGCGCGTCATCAAGCCGGCGTTGGTATGCGGCAGCAGACCTTCGCCAAGTGCGATTTCGCACGCCCGCCCGACATACTCCATCGTGGTGCGCACGCCGAGCGCCGCGAGCGTCTCGCGGTATGCCTTGAAGGCGACTTCGGGCTTGTCGCCCAGGCACATCAGCGCTTCCTTGCATCCGAGCGCGCGGCCGCGTTGCGACCATTCGCGAATCTCCTCCGGCAGCATCGTCCAGGCGCCGGGTTCATCCGGATCCTTGCGGAACGTGCAATAGGTGCAGCGATCGCGGCATAGATTCGTGACCGGCAGAAAGATTTTGCGCGAGTAAGTGATGACCCGGCCCTTGGCGCGATCGCGCAGCGCCCGCGCCGCCGTCATTATCGCGCCGAGGTCGGCGACCGGAGACTCGATCAAGGCGATCGCCTCGCGCTCGCTGAGCCGCGCGCCGGCGAGCGCGCGGTCGAGAATCCCGCGCAAAGACCGGCCCGCTGCGCGATCCTGATCGCCTGTCGCGTTTTCGAGCATCACCATCGCCGTATATAAGCCATCATGTTCGGGCAGGCAACCTTGCCGAGGATAGACGATCGAAAGGCAAAAAAGGATTTTGCCGGCCGCGCGCAAATTGCGATACTGTCGAAGTCTCAGGAGCTCTGGCGGAGAAGCAGACAGCGATGGCCGAACATGACGGAGTTGCCGCGCCGACTCCCGCAGCGGCGCGGGCCGGGCACGATCGCGAGCTCTACTACTGGATGAAGCTCATCCGGGCCTTCGAGGAGCGGGTCTCGCGGCTCCATCGACAAAACAAGATTCTCGGCGGGGTCTATTCGGGCGCCGGCCAGGAGGCGCTCGTCACCGGCATCTGCGCGCCGCTCGAGCCGGGCGATTTCACTGCGCCGCTGCATCGCGACCTCGGAGTGTTCCTGATGCGCGGCGTCGACCCGGGCCGCCTGATGGCGCAGTTGATGGCAAAGGAGACCGGGCTGGCGCGCGGCAAGGACTCGTTCCTGCACGGCGGCGACATCGCGCACGGCGTGTTCGGGTCATCCTCGATGCTGGGCTCGTCGCTGCCAGTCGCATGCGGCGCGGCGCTGAAATTCAAGCTCAAGCGCGAGCGGCATATCGCGGTCGCCTTCTTCGGCGAAGGAGCCGCTTCGCGCGGCGACGTCCACGAGGCGATGAACTTCGCCGGCGTGCAGAAGCTGCCGGTCCTGTTCGTATGCGAGAACAATCGCTACGCCTACTCGACGCCGTTCGAGAAGCAGGCGGCGATCGAGAATATCGCCGATCGCGCGGCGGCCTACGGCTTTCGCGGCCATGTCTGCCCCGGCAACGACCTGCTCGCGGTGGTCGGGCTGGCCGAGCGCGTGATCGATTCGATCCGCGCCGGCGGCGGACCGGGGCTGATCGAGTGCAAGACCTATCGCTGGCGCGGACACAGCGAGCACGATCCGGCGCTCTATCGCGACCAGGAAGAGCTGATCGAGTGGGAAAGCCGCGACCCGATTCCGCTGTTCGAGTTCTACCTGGGCAAGAGAGGTAACGACGTCAATCGGCTGCGCGCGGAAACCGATGAACGGGTCAACGCGACGGTGCAGTCGGCGGTCGATTTCGCCGAGCAGAGCCCTTACCCCAAACCTGAAGAAGCACTTGAAGATTTGTATGCCAGCGAAGGAGCCGGGCAGGCCGCGCAGGCCGCCGCCAACGGGCCCCGTCCTGCCACCAAGTGACGGAAGCATCGCGATGGAAGTGACCTACCTAAAGGCGATCAACCAGGCGCTGCACGAAGAGATGGCGCGCGACGAGAACGTCTTCGTGATGGGCGAGGATGTCGCCGAGCTGGGCGGCGCATTCAAGGTCACCGAAGGGCTGCTGGCGGCCTTCGGCGACGAGCGCGTGATCGATACGCCTATCTCCGAGTCGCTGATCGTCGGCGCTGGCGTGGGCGCGGCGGTGCTCGGGTTGCGTCCGGTGGTCGAGATGCAGTTTGCGGATTTCATCTCGTGCGGCTTCGATCAGATCGTCAACACGGCGGCGACGCTCTGCTATCGCCATGGCGGCAAAGCGAGCTGTCCTATGGTGGTGCGGGCGCCGTCGGGTGCGGGCGTGCATGGCGCGCTGTTCCATTCGCAAAATCCCGAGGCCTGGTTCACGCGCGTGCCGGGTCTGAAGGTGGTCGCTCCGGCCACCGCTTACGACGCCAAGGGCTTGCTCAAGAGCGCGATTCGTGATGACAACCCGGTCATCTACTTCGAGCACAAGCGGCTCTATCGGAGCATCAAGGAGGATCTGCCGGACGGCGACTTTACGGTGCCGCTCGGGGTCGCCGAGTTGCGCCACGAAGGCCGCGATCTCTCGATCATCACTTACGGCGGCACGCTTCATCAGTCGCTCGACGCGGCGCGGATCGTCGAGAAGGAAGACGGACTCTCGGTCGAGGTGCTCGATCTGCGGACGCTGCTGCCGCTCGATCGTGAAGCGATCATCGCAACCGCCCGGCGCACCGGCAAGGTGCTGGTGGTCCATGAGGATCGCCAGACCGGCGGAATCGGCGGAGAGATCGCGGCGATCATCGCGGACCAGGCTTTCGAGTATCTCGACGGTCCCGTGCGACGCCTGACGGCGCTCGATGCGCATGTCCCGTTCGCACCGCCGTTGGAGGAATTCGTGCTGCCCAACACCAACAAGATCGTGGAAGCGATCCGCAGCCTGGCGGCCTACTAGTAATGTCGATCGAAGTGACGATGCCCCAGATGGGGGAGAGCGTGGTCGAGGGGACCATCGCGAAATGGCTGGTGCACGAAGGCGACCAGGTGCAGCTCGACCAGCCGATCGCGGAGATCTCGACCGACAAGGTCGACGCCGAGATTCCAGCGCCCGGCGCGGGAGTGATCGCAGCTATCGTCGCGCACGAGGGCGACACCGTACCGGTCGGCGGCAAGATTGCGATTATCGAGCCCGCGGGAACGACGGCCACTGCGAAGCCGCAGCCCGCGCCGGCTGAGCCACCAGCGGCGGCCGCCGACGGGGCGGCGCGTGGGGGCGCGTCCGAAGCTGCGGCCGCTCCGCTCCCTGCGCCGGCCGCACGGCGGCCGGCGCAGGGAGCGGAGCAAGCGGGCGAAGGTCCGCGACGCTACTCGCCGGTGGTGCTGCGGATGGCCTCCGAATACGGCGTCGCTCTGAACTGTATCAACGGCACCGGGATCGGCGGACGGGTTAGCAAGCGCGACCTGCTGAAGTACGTCGAATCGCTCGGCGCAGGCGCTGGAGCGAGTGCGGGGCGGGCGCCGAGCCCGGCCCCGGGCGGGCCGGTACCCGCCCCGTCAGCGCCATCGGCGCCGCGTGCCGAGGGGCTCCCGCCGCCGCGAGCAGCGGCGCCGGCGCCGGGAGTTGTCTTCCGGCCGCCCGTATACGAACCGCGCGAGGGCGATGTCGTCGAGCTCTTCTCGCGCCGGCGCAAGCTCATCGCTGAGCACATGGTCTACTCGAAGACCCATTCGCCGAACGTCGGCACGGTCGCGGAATGCGACCTGAGGCGCGCCATCGCACTGAGCGAGGCGCACAAGGCGAGCTTTCGCGAACGGGAGGGCTTCGGCCTGACGATGCTGCCCCTTGTTGCCGCAGCGACCGTGCGCGCCCTCAAGGAGTTTCCGCGCATGAACGCCTCGGTGGTTGGCGACGCGGTGGTGATTCGCCGCGAGATCAACCTCGGCATCGCGATGGACGACGAGGAAGGCCTGCTGGTCCCTGTGATCCGTTCGGCGCAGGGAATGTCACTGGTCGGCCTCGCGCGCGAGATCGAACGAATGCGCCGACGAATCGAGAGCCGGCAACTCAACGCCGACGACCTCGCGGGCGGCAGCTTCACGCTCTCGAATCCCGGGCGCGAGGGTAATCTCTACGGCTTCGCGATCATCAACCAGCCCCAGGTTGGGATTCTGCGCATGGGCGAGATCAAGCGCCGTCCGATCGTCGTAGAGACCGACGGCGCCGAGGCGCTCGCGATCCGCAGCATGATGTATCTCGCGCTCTCCTACGACCATCGCGTGGTCGACGGTCTGCTCGGCAATCGCTTTCTCTACCGCGTCGCCCGCATTCTCGAGCAAGCCGATTTCGAGTTTTAAGCGGTTTCTCAACCGTTGGTTTAAGATTCATGAAGGCGATGGCGATCGAAAAGCCTGCGCCAATCGAAAGCCGGCCGCTGCGCGCGATCGAGCTGCCGCCGCCCGAGCCGGGGCCGGGAGAAGTCCTGGTGCGGGTCCGATGCTGCGGCGTGTGCCGCACCGACCTGCATGTGGCCGAAGGCGATCTCGCGCCGCATCACCCGCGGATCGTTCCTGGCCATGAAGTGGTGGGGCTCGTGGAGCGATGCGGCGCCGGCTGCCGGCGGTTTGCGCCCGGCGCTCGGGTCGGAATCGCATGGCTGCGCTCGACGTGCGGGAGCTGCCGGTATTGTACGTCGGGCCGCGAGAATCTCTGCCCGCACGCCAGCTTCACCGGATGGGACCATGATGGCGGGTATGCCGAGTTCGCGACCGTGCGCGAGGATTTTGCCTATGCGATTCCCGCCGTGCTGGGCGATGAAGCGGCGGCGCCGCTGCTATGCGCAGGGATTATCGGCTTTCGCGCCATCCGCCGCGCCGAAGTCAGCCCCGGCGCGACGGTTGGGCTCTACGGCTTCGGCGGCTCGGCGCATCTGGCGCTCCAGGTGCTGAAACATTGGGGATGCCGGGTGTTCGTGATGAGCCGCGGCGGGCGGCATCGCGAACTCGCCGCAGAACTTGGCGCGGACTGGATCGGCGGCGCGGAGGAAACGCCGCCGGCGCCTCTCGACGCTGCGATACTGTTCGCACCGGCTGGTGAGATCGTGCCTGCCGCGATGGCGGCGCTCGACCGGGGCGCGGTGCTCGCGATCGCCGGGATTCATCTGAGCGCGATTCCACCGCTCGATTACACGCGTCATCTGTTCCAGGAGCGCGAGTTGCGCAGCGTTACCGCCAACACGCGCGCCGATGGCGAAGAGTTTCTGCGCATCGCCGGCGAGATTCCGGTTCGCACGCGAACCATCGCGCTGCCGCTGGCCGAAGCCAACCAGGCGCTCGTCATGCTCAAGCACGATGAGCTCAAAGGGGCTGCTGTCCTGGAGGTTTCCTGAGCAGATCAAGTGCTCGCTTCGGGTCCGAACACCACCTCGACGCGCGCCAGGTAATCAGCCAGCGAGCCGGCGAGCCTGCGGGCCTTGGGCAGATCCTCGCGGCGCGCCGCGTCCATCAGGCCCGCGCCGATTTCGGTGATCTGATCGAAGCCATAGCTGCCGCCGTCGCCTTTCATCCGATGGGCCAGCGCCGCGACGATGGTGAAATCGCCGCGTTCGATGGCGGCATCCAGCGCAGTCGAGTCTGCGCGCTTATGCGCAAGATAATCCGGCACCAGATCGCACAGGTCGGCGTCCACCCGCACCACGATCGGCCCCGACGCGGCCGCCCGCTCGGCGCCGTTCGATCCGTTGCCCACTCTCGCCGCCGGTGCAACCGCCGCTCTGCGACCGCCGCCGCCGGTCGCCTCGCGAACCGCTTCGAGCAAGGTTGCGCGCTTGACCGGCTTGCTTACATGCGAGTCGCAGCCCACCTGCAGACTGTGCTGCACCGCTTCGTTCATCGCAGAGGCAGTGAGCGCGATAATCGGCGTGTGAGAGCGATTTTGTTCCACTTCCCATTGCCGGATCGCGCGTACCGCGGTGTAGCCGTCGACGATCGGCATCTGGATGTCCATCAGCACCAGGTCGTACTTCGAGGCCTTGAACATGCTGATCGCGATCTCGCCGTTCTCGGCCTCGTCGATCCGGTAACTACCGCCCTTCAAGTAGGCCTCGATCAGCATCCGATTGTCCGATGAATCCTCGGCCAGCAGAACCCGGATTGGCGCGGCGGGCCCGGGAGTTGGCAGGCCGAATGCCGGCGCGGTCTTGACCGCGAGGCTCGGACCGATAGGACCCACCGCGGCGCTGGCCGCTTCGAGCAGATCGCGCCTGCGGATCGGCTTGACGATGTAGGTGCTGAGTCCCATCTCCCGCATCCCCTCCAGGCTGGAGGCGAGATCATCGGAGGCCAGCATCAGCACCACGCGCTCGGGAGTTTCAGCCGCACCCGAAGCCGCCGCGGCGTTCCCGCGCGCGCCGATCAGTTTCATGCGAGTGACGAGGTCGAACGAACTCGAACCGGGCATCCGGGAATCGAGCAGGACAAGATCGTAGGGTCTGCCGAGGGTCCGCGCACGATCGATCATATCGAGCGCGGCCTGTCCGCCGGCCGCCTCGTCGACGAGCGCGCCGCATGGCGTCAGGATCTCGCGCGTGACGCGGCGGTTCATCTCGGTGTCGTCGACGACCAGGACGCCGCGCCGCGCGAATTTTAGCTTGCTGGCCGGATCCTTCGCGAGCTGAGCGGGCCGCACCATGAGCGGGATCGTAAAGCTGAAGGTGCTGCCCGCGTCGGGCCGGCTTTCCACCCGCACCTCTCCGCCATGGAGCTCGACCAGCCGCTTGACGATCGCGAGCCCCAGCCCGGTGCCGCCGAACTGGCGGGTGATCGAGGAGTCGGCCTGGGTGAAGCTCGAAAAGATCGTGGCGAGTTTCTCGGGCGCGATGCCGATGCCGGTGTCGGAGACCGCAAACCGCAGCCAGATAGCCTGGGGCGCGCGCGCGGCCGCCGGTGGCGCTGGATCGCGCACGACGTCCAGGCGCACTTCGCCGTGGTTGGTGAACTTGATCGCATTGCCCAGCAGGTTGATCACAATTTGCCGCAGGCGCAGCGGATCGCCCTCCATCCCCAGCGGCACGTCGGGCGCGATGCGCGCGGCAAGCTCAACCCCTTTCTCATGGGCCCGGATGCCGAGCGTTTCGATCGCCCGTTCGACCAGGTCGTCGAGCTCGAAGCTGACCCGTTCCAGGCTGAGCTGGCCGCTTTCGACCCTGGCGATATCGAGAATGTTGTCGATGAGCGCAAGCAAAGCGTCGCCGTTGGCGCGCATGGTCTCAAGATAACGCCGCTGGTAAAGGCTGAGCGGCGTCTCCCATAAGAGCTGGGCCATCCCGAGGATCGCGTTCATCGGCGTGCGGATCTCGTGCGACATGCTGGAGAGAAAGTCGGACTTGGCTTGCGAAGCGCTGAGCGCAGCCTCGCGCGCGGCGATCAGGTCCGCCTCGCCCTGCTTGGCCTGCGTGATGTCGCGCGTGATGGCGACGATACACTGCTCGCCGCCGAGCTCGAGCATCACGCCCGAGGTCATGATCGGCACGATCGAGCCATTGCGCCGGCGCAAACGCCCCTCCATGTTGCGCACATAACCGGCCGCCTCCACCGTGGCGACGAACACCGGCTTCAACTCGTCGGCACGGAGCTCGAGGTCGTCGACGGTGCGCCCGATCACTTCGCCGTGGCTGTAGCCGGTCAGGCGTTGGAATTCGAGGTTGACATCGATGTAACGATCGTCGCGCAGGCGGCGAATCGAAATCGCGTCGATACTGGTGTCGAAGACCTTGCGCAGTTTGGCCTCGCTCTCGCGCACCATTTGCTGGGCCGCCTGCCGCTGGGCCATCACGCGTTCGCGCTCGGCGATTTCCGCCTGCAGGCGAGCCTGGCTTTCGCGCAGCGCCTCGACCTGTGCCGAGAGCGCTTCGCGGGTCTCGATCACCTCGCGCTCGGTGCGCCTGATTTCCCGGATGTCGCGGGCCTGCACCACCGCGCACGGCTCACCCTCGAGATCCACAAGCGCCGCCGACACCAGCATCGGCATCCAGCCGCCTTCGCCCATGCGGTAGTTGTCGGTCCAGTTGCGGACGAAGCCATGGGTCTGCAGAGCCTCGACCAGCTCCCGGGAGCGATGATGCTCACCGCGCAGACCGAGTTCGTGCAGGGTCTTTCCGATCACCTGCTCGCGGCGGAAGTCGGTCAGGCGCAGAAACTCACGGTTGCAATCGATGAGCACGCCGTCGCTCATGCGCGACACCGTCAGCGAGTCGAGCCTGGTATCGAAAATCCGGCGCAGCGTCGCTTCGCTCTGGCGGGCGCGGCGCTCAGCCTGCTCGCGCTGCGCGATCACCTCCTGATGCCCGACGATCTCGATTTGCAGCCGGCGCTGGCTCTCGCGCAGCGCCTGAACCTGCCCTGCGAGCGCTTCGCGCGCGGCGATCAACTCGCTCTCGGCCTGCTTGAAAGGCCGGTTGTCGCGCGTTACGACCACGATGCATGGCTCGCCGCCGAGCTCCAGGATGACGCCCGAAACCACGCTCGGGATAATCCGTCCGTCCTTGGTCCGATACGCAGACTCGAAGTTCCGCACCTGGCCGCGGGCGCGCATTTCACGGTAGAAGGCGGCCCGCTTGGTGGAGTCATTCCACAGGTGCAGTTCGCTCATCGGCCGCGACAACAGCTCCTCGCGCGAGTAGCCCATCGCCCGCACAACCTCGCGGTTGACGTCGAGCAGGCGATCATCGCGGATGCGCCGGATCGAGACCGCGTCGAGGCTCGCATCGAACACCTTGCGCAGCTTCGCCTCGCTCTCGCGCAGACGTTTTTCGGCCTCCTCGCGCTCCGCGATCTCCATCCGGAGCCGCTGCTGGCTCGCGCGCAGCGCTTCGACCTGCGCCGACATCTCCTCGTGCGCCGCCATCAGCGCCCGCTCGTTGTGCTTGAGCTTGGCGATGCCGCGGACCGCCATAATGGCGTGCGGCACGCCCTGGATTTCGACCACCACCGCGGAAACCAGGTGCGGCTCGATCTGGCCGCCGTGGACCTGGAAGTTTTCTTCCCAATCGCGCACGAACCCTTGCGCGAGCAGGAGTTTGAAGAACTCCTCGCGCCGCGACGGGTCGACCCAGAGCTGATGCTCGTCGAGGCTCTTGCTGAGCGCCTGCGCGCGGCTGATGCCGGTGTGCCGCTCGAAGGCCGGGTTGACATCGACAAAAGCCTGATCGCTCAGCCGCTGAATCGCGATGGTATCGAGACTCGCTTCGAAGACCTTGCGGACCAGCGCCTGGCTTTCGTCCAGCCGGAGCTGATTCTCGCGCAGCGCGTCGAGCTGCGCTGATATCGCGCGATGCGCCTCGCGCAGCTCCTCCTCGGTGCGCTTCCATTCGCTGACATCGCGCACCACCGAGACTACGCACGGCTCGCCGTTAAGGTCGACCAGCACCGACGACATCACACCCGGCACTCGGCTGCCGTCGCGCCGCCGGAAGATGATCTCGGCATTGCGCACCGCGCGCTCCGAATTGAGCCGCCGCACGTAATCGCGATGCTCCTGGTGAGTGGTCCAGAGACCCAACTCGCTGACCGTGTGACCCAGCAGTTCGCGCTCGCTGAAGCCCGTGATGCGCTCGAACTCCGGGTTCGCTTCGACGAACAGGCCGTCGCTCAGCCGGTTGACGGCGATGGCGTCGAGACTCACCTCGAAGACCCGCCGCAGCGCCGATTCGGCCTCGTTCTTCGAGACCGGGATTCTCGGCGCCGACTTGCGGCGCAGCTCCCAAATGAGCATCGGCACCGAACCGGCGATCACCAGGAGCATTGCAACGACGAAGGGCGCCGGGCGCCTCAGCATCAGGCCCATCATCCCGCAAACCATCGCCAGGACTACGCAGATGGTGAATGCCGCGACCCGCCGATTAAATCGTAATCGATCGCGGAGGCCCGGCCGCGGATTTTTCCGGCCGGGCGTAATCGGGCGCGCCGGATCGCTATCCGATCTGGGTGCCGCAGCCATCGTGATGATTCCTTATCGATCCCAAGCTATCCCCCCACCGCGACGAACCTCGATGTTGCCGCTTTGTAAACCGCGAATCGATGGGTCTGCGCGCGTGTGCTCGAAGTCACCACGATTTTCACATACTGGCGACATTGCGGAAGCCTTCGCCCATCTTAGGCTAGCTTTAGTCGAGCGCGCGCGCGAGGTCCGCGATCAGGTCGTCGGTCGCTTCGAGCCCCACCGACAGCCGGATGAGACGCTCGCTGATACCCGCGCTCGCAAGCTGCTCCGGCGACATCCCGGAGTGCGAGGTCGTCACCGGCCGCGTGATCAGGCTCTCGACTCCGCCCAGGCTCGGCGCGGAGACCGGCAGCGTCACGCGCGCGATCAATCTTTCTGCCGCGGCGAGGCCGCCTGCGACCTCGAAACTCAGCACGCCGCCGAATCCATCGAGCAGCTCGCAGGCGCGGATATGGTCGCGATGACTCTCCAGGCCGGGATAGTAGACCGCGTCGACCTTCGGATGCTGCTCCAGGAAACGCGCGATCCTGAGCGCGCTCTCGTTCTGATAGCGCACGCGCACCGCCAGCGTCTTGAGCCCGCGATCGAGCAGGAAGCAGGCGTGCGGATCGAGCGCACCGCCGAGATGGTTCGCGGTATGGCCGATGCGCTCGACGAGTTCGTGCCCGCCGATCACCGCGCCCGCGACGATATCTGAATGTCCGTTCAGATATTTCGTGCCGCTATGTAGCGACAGATCGAAGCCGAGCTCGGACGGCCGGAAATTGATCGGCGTCGCGAAGGTGTTGTCGATAAGCGAGATCAGGCCCTGCTCGCGTGCGAACTCGGTGACCGCTGCCAGATCGCCGACGTCGAGCAGCGGGTTCGAGATGGTCTCGACGTAGATCGCGCGCGTATTCTCGCGCAGCTCCTCCTTCCAGGTTGCCGGCTCGCCCGTGTCGATGAACGTGACCTCGACGCCGAGCCGCGGAAACTCGGTCGTCAGCAGCCCGTAGGTCCCGCCGTAGATGCAGCTCTGACAGAGCAGATGGTCGCCGCGGCCGAGAATCGTCAGCAGCGCCGTCGAGATCGCCGCCATCCCGCTCGCCGTCACCAGCGCCGCCTCCGCGCCCTCGATCGCCGCGAGCTTGCGATGCAGCCCGACGTGATTCGGCGTGTTGCTGAGCCGGATGTAATGCAGGTCGTGGTAGCTCCGCTGGCCGAGGTACTCGAAGGTCGAGGACTGGAAAATCGGCGTCACCACCGCTCCCTCGATCGGCGGCTCCGGTTTGCCGGCGTGGATCAGCCGGGTCTCGATTCCCGCCAGGATCTTCTCCATGGTCACCTCGCCGCTGAGATTCCATCATCCCCGTTCCGGTTTGTATCACCATCGCGACGGGGTTTCACGCCGCTCCGGGCGCCGGTAAGCTGGCGCTTGGACAAGCGGCTGATTGCGGCAAAAACCGGAGCGAATCAATTTGAAAGCGCTGATCGTTGGCGGCGGTATCATCGGCGGATCGATCGCCTGGCGATTGGCTGCCGAGGGCCTCGCCGTGACTGTCTTCGAACGGGGCCGGCTCGGCGCCGAAGCGTCATGGGCCGCCGCCGGGATGCTCGCGCCGCAGGCCGAAGCCGAAGGTCCCGGCCCGATCCTCGACATCTGCCTCCGCGGGCGCGAGGCCTTCGAGCGCATCGTCGATCGCCTGGCGCGCGAAAGCGGCGTCGATCCCGAATACGACCCGGCCGGCATCCTCTACTGCGCGCTTGACGCCGACGAGCAGCGCCAGCTCGAGGGGCGCGCGCGATGGCAGCGCGGCGCTGGGCTCGGTGGCGAGGTCGAGGAGCTTGACGGCGCGGCGGCGCACCGGATCGAACCGACGCTCAGTCCCGAGGTGCGCTACGCGCTCCATCTGCCGACCAATCGCCGGGTCGAAAATCGCAAGCTCACGCAGGCCTACATCGCGGCCGCGATCAAAGCGGGCGCCGAGTTCCGCGAATCATCGGGCGTCGCGGAAATCGTTACCGCTCATCGCGACCGCGCCGGCGTGCGGCTCGACGACGGCTCCCTGCACGAGGCCGATTTCGTGATCGTCGCCGCCGGGGCATGGTCTGCACGCATCCGCGGGCTCGAAGCCGATCGCATCGTGATGCGGCCGGTGCGCGGGCAGATCGTCTGCTTCCAGGGCCGGCCTGCGATGCTGGGCCCGGCGATCTTTTCGCTGCGCGGCTATCTCGTGCCGCGCCGCGACGGCCGGATTCTCGCGGGCTCCACGATGGAGGACGCGGGTTTCGATCGCAGCGTCACGATGGCCGGGATGGGGCGCATCGTCGCCGGCGCAAATGCTTTGATTCCGGCGCTGAGCGGGCTTGCGTTCCGCGAGGCCTGGGCGGGCTTCCGTCCCGCGACCGACGACAAGCTGCCAATCCTCGGTTCGTCGCCGACCCATCCCAACGTGATTTATGCGACCGCGCACTTCCGCAGCGGCATCCTGCTCTCGGCGCTGACCGGCGAAGTGATTGCCGAGCTTGTCCAGGGACGCAAGCCATCGTTCGATCTGACGCCCTATTCGCCGCAGCGCTTCAGCCAGGCCGGAGGTGCGCGATGAATTCCGGGGTGCGCGTGCTCGGACTGATTCGCGATCTCTTCTTCCGCTCGAAGCTCGATGCGCTTGCGAATCAGCTCGACGCGACGATCGTCTATGCTTCGACGCTCGAGGCGGCCGCCGCGCAAATCGCGCAATCGATGCCGACCATCGCGATGGTCGATCTGAACGACGCGAATTTCCCCGCCGATCGCGCGCTCGCGGCACTCCACGCCGCCGCGCCCGGCTTGCGCGTCGTCGGCTTCGCCTCGCATGTCGATCTTAAGGCGCTCAGGAGCGCCCGCGCCGCCGGCTTCTCGGAGACGCTCTCGCGCAGCGAATTCACGTCGCGATTGCCGGAACTGCTTGGGGCCTAATGCCAACTCAACCGCCGCAAACACTTTTATCGCGAGCCTTGCTAAATTTCTTAAGCGCGGAGCATCGTACGCGATTTTGTATCGCGAGTGGTCGGAGCGAACTCACGCAGCTGATGCCATTGATCGGATTCTCACGCATAATGCCTCTGGAGCGGCTGCGAGAGCGTTGCGTGACGCTACCGAACTGAATCCGACCATTGATTTTGCGATTAGCTTCGCTATGGCCGCGGCGAGATCCTTAATACGTTATTACCGGCCAGCCGAAGAGCAGGCGTTCTCGAAATGGTACATCGATAATATTTCGCCAAAGTGGAAGGCGATCCCGAAGATAGTCGTAAAACCTGCAGATTGAATCCACTAGAGAGCGGTGCTCGCCACTGTTCCTTGCCGGCCGGCGGCAAATCACGCGGCATCAGAATGCCGCGCGTGATCTTTCGACGGTCGCCCGGAGGGTCCCTTCGCCTGCGGCCCAGGATGGCCGCAGCGGCCAGCTCGCTTCGCTCAGGATGACAACGTGAGGCACCAGCGTGCCATCGAATCATTCGCCTCTCCTTGTCCAAGTCCAAGGAGAGGCCGCCGCGAAACATCGCGAGCGGCGGGTGAGGTTTCTTTTCCTACCCTCTCCCCCAGATTGGGGGAGAGTTGGAGAGAGGGTCATCATCAGCCGCGCGATTTTTCAGCCGCGCGGCGTAGCACGTCAAAGGCGGACGAAGAGAATTCACGGCGCATCAGACATCCGCGCCGCGAATCGACCCCCTCCCTAACCCTCCCCCCAAATCTTGGGGGAGGGGATTAGAAAAAATCGCTTCGCGGCGATTCCTCGACTGCGTCCTCGCGATGCTCGGACCCCGCTCGGAATGACAGAAAAAAGCTCCGGAAAGGGTCGTTGATTCGCAGAGTCGATAACTTACGACATCGCCGAAATCCGCAGCGCGCCGTCGATGGGTGCAGGCCTCAGGCCTGCCGGTGCTATAAATAATCGATGCCCTCCGTGCTCGACGAGTTTCATCCTGCGGTGCGCGCGTGGTTCGCCGAGACGTTCGGCGCGCCGAGCGAGGTGCAGGAGCGCGGATGGCCGATGATCGCAGCCGCCGGCCCGCGCGGCCATCATGTGCTGCTGTGCGCGCCGACCGGCAGCGGCAAGACGCTGGCCGCCTTCATGTGGGCGATCGATCGCCTCGTTCGCGACGCCGAGGCCGGTGCGCTGCGCGACGAAGTCTCGATTCTTTACATCTCGCCGCTCAAGGCGCTCGCCAACGACATTCGCATCAACCTCTCGGAGCCGCTCGACGGCGTGCGGCGGACGGCGCGCGCGATGGGCCTCGACCTCGCGGAAATCCGCGCCGGGCTGCGCCACGGTGACACGCCCGCCCATGAGCGGAGCGCGATGCTCCGGCGCGCCCCGCAGATCCTCGTTACCACGCCGGAGTCGCTGTTTATCGCGCTGACCTCGCCGCGCTTTCGCGAAAAGCTGGCGGCGGTCCGCTACGTGATCGTCGATGAGCTCCATGCGATCGCCTCCAACAAGCGCGGCGCGCATCTGATGGTCACCCTGGAGCGGCTCGATCGGATGGTGCTCGCGAGCGGCGCTCCGCGTCCGGTGCGAATTGGGCTCTCTGCGACGCTAAATCCAATCGAACGGCTGGCTGCGTTGCTGGCCGGATACGAGGTCGCCCGCGACGGCACGCGCACTCCGCGTCCGGTCGAGATCGTGCGCGCGGAGCGCGATGCGCGGCGTTTCGATCTCGCGGTCATCGCGCCGGGGCCGGAGCTTGGACCGATCGCGACCCATCCGCACTGGGATGCGATGTACGATCGGCTCGCGGAGCTCGTCGGGGAGCATCGCACGACGCTCATCTTCACGCTCAGCCGGCGATGGGCCGAGCGCATCGCGCTCAATCTGCAGAAGCGGGTCGGCGCGGATGCCGTGCTGGCGCATCATGGCAGCCTTGCGCGCAAGGAGCGGCTCAAGGCCGAGCAGCGGCTCAAGCGTGGCGAGCTCAAGGCGATCGTCGCGACCGCGTCGCTCGAGCTCGGAATCGACGTCGGCACGGTCGATTTGGTCTGCCAGGTCGATTCGCCGAAGACCGTCTCGGCCGCGATCCAGCGTATCGGGCGCTCGGGCCATCGCCTCGGCATGACGCCCAAGGGCCGCTTCTTCGCGCTCACGCTCGACGATCTGATCGAATGCGCGGCGGCGGTGCGCGCGATGCGCGCCGGGATGCTCGACGAGGCGGAGCTGCCGCGCGGATGCGCCGACGTGATTGCCCAGCAGATCGTCGCGATCGCGGCGGAAGAGGGCGAGATCGGCGCGGACGACCTGCTCCGGATGCTGCGCAGCGCGGCGCATTTCGGCGCTCTCGACGAGGCCGCCCTCGGGCGCATCGTGGCGGCGATGGCGGTCGAGCTTCCGAATCGAATCAGCGGCGCCGGGCCTAAAATTTTCTTCGATCGGGTTGCGCGCCGAGTCCGTCCGCGCCGCGGCGGGCGGCTGGCGGCGCTGGTCTCCGGCGGCACGATTCCCGAGAACGGCAACTACGACGTGGTGATCGCTTCGGAGGGGCGCAAGATCGGCGACGTCGAGGAGGACTTCGCGCAGGAATCATCGCGCGGCGACGTCTTTTCGCTGGGCTCGAATCCGTGGCGCATCCTAGGCATCTCGCGCGGGCGCCTGATGGTCGAGGCGGCGCCCGGCATGGCGCCGTCACTGCCCTTCTGGCAGACCGAGGCTAGCGGCCGCTCGCCGGCACTCTCCGCGGCGACCATCGATCTGCGCCGCGAAATCGCAAAGCGCATCGATCGCGATGGCCTCGAACCGACGATTGCGTGGCTCAGCGCAGAATGTGCGCTGGAGGAGAGCGCCGCGCGCCAGGCCTGCCTCTATGTCCGCCGCGGCGTCGGCGCGCTGGGCGTCGTGCCCGACGAACGCACGCTCGTGATCGAGCGCTTCTTCGACGGCCTCGGCGGCACGCAGCTCGTCGTCCATGCGCCGTTCGGAATCCGCTTCAATCGCGGCTTCGGCCTCGCGCTCCGCAAGCGGCTGTGCCAGAGCTTCGATTTCGAGATCCAGGCCTCCGCCATCGACGACGCGCTGCTGCTCGCGCTCAACGCGCGGCATAGCTTTGCCTTGGAAAATCTTCTCCCGATGCTGCCCGCGCGCGCCGCGGCCGACGTGATGACCCAGGCGGTCCTCGATGCGCCGATGTTCGAGGTGCGCTTCCGCCACGTCGCGACCCGCGCGCTTTCGATCATGCGGGCTGACAAGGGCCGCCGGATTCCCGCCTGGATTCAGCGCCTACGCACGCAGGAGCTGATGGCCGCGCTGTTTCCGCAGCACGCCGCCTGCTTCGAGAACCGCCCGCCGCGCATCGAGGTGCCAGATCATTTCATCGTCGCGGAGACCGTGCGCGAATGCCTCGAAGAATCCGCCGACCTGCCGCGCCTGGTCACGATGCTCGAGGCGGTTGAACGCGGCGCGATCCGGGTCGTGACGGTCGATTCGATCGCGCCCTCGGTCTTCGCCCATCGAATACTGCTCGCCTGGGACTACTCGTTCCTCGACGATGGCGAGCGCGCGAATCGCCGCAGCCGCACCGTCACAATGAACCGCGCGATGGCCGAAGAGGTGATGCGCACCGAAGATCTCACGGCGCTGCTGGCCGTCGAAGCGATCGAGGCCGTCGAGGCCGAGGTCGGCGGGCGCACGCCCTCGCGCCGCGCGCGCGATGCCGAAGAATTGCTCGAACTGATTCGCCGGCACGGCGCGCTACCGTGCGATGCGCTTGATGAACGCGTTGCGGGCGATGCCGCGGCGATGGTCGCGCGGCTAGAAGCCGATGCCCGGATCGTCCGGATGCGCCGTTCGCCCGAAAATTCGGAGAGCATCGTGGTCGCCGAGGACGCCGAATTGTTCGCTGCCGCGCTTCCTGCCGCCTGGTTCAGCACGCACATCGAGCGCGCGAGCGAAATCGATCCCGGCGAGGCGCGGCACGAGATCGTGCGTCGTGCGATGGCGACCAGCGGTCCGGCGGGCGTCGCCGAACTGGCGCGGCGAGTTGGCCTGGCGGAATCCGAAGTCGAAGCGGCCTTGATTGCTCTGGAAGCGGGCGGGGCGGTGTTTCGCGGACATTTCACGCCCGCTGCCGGCGGCGCTGAGCAATGGTGCGATCGCTACAACCTCGAACGGATTCATCGCTACACGCTCACGCGGCTGCGCGCCGAAATCGAACCGTGTGGCGATCGCGAGTTCGCGGCCTTCCGCGCGCGCTGGAATTACCTGGGCGGACGCGATCTGGAAAACGGGCCGGCCGCGGTTGGCGCGGTGCTCAAGCGACTGCGCGGTGCCGCCTTCAGCCCTGAGTTCTGGGAGCATGCGATCCTGCCGGCGCGCATCCCCGGCTATCGGCCCGAGCATCTGGACAGCGTCTGCATCGGCGGTGAAGCGGCATGGGTTGGGATGGCCGGCGATTCGCCCGCGAGCGGGGCGTCCATATCCCAGGTCGCATTCTTCGGACGGCGCGATCCGATGATCCCCGCAATCGACCCTAGCGGCGTCATCGATCCGCATGAGCGCGCGGTGCTCGATGCGCTCAGCGCCGCCGGCGCGCAATATCTCGACGAACTGGCTGAACGCGCCAATCTCTCGGAGCGCGACGCGCTGCTCGCGCTGTGGAGGCTGGCGGCGATCGGCATGGTTTCCAACGACAGCTTTGCGCCGTTGCGCTTGATGTGGGCCGAGAGCGGCGTGCTTCGCGATGAGCCGCACGCACACAGCAATGCGCGTCATCGGGCGGGCGTGCGGGCGCGGCTCAAGTCGAGCCTCGGCGGGCGATGGTCGGCGCTGCGGCCGGCGGCGGGCGCGGCGGAGATCGATCGGCCGCGCGAGGCGGCGCTGATGCTGCTCGAACGCAATGGGATCGTGGCGCGCGAGATGCTCGAGCTTGAATCGATTCGGCTGAGCTGGAGCGAGATCGTCTTCGCGCTTCGGCGACTCGAGTATGCCGGTCAGATTCGCCGGGGTTACTTCGTCCGGTCGCTCTCGGGCGAACAATATGCACTGCCCGAGGCGCTCACCATACTGGACGCGATGCGCAGCCCGGCTCCCGCCCACGAGCGGCCGCTCGCGCTAAGCGCCGCCGACCCGGCGAATCCGTTCGGGACGCTTCTGCCGTCATGCGGGATCGTGCGTGATGCCGCCAACGTGGTCGTGCTTCATCGCGGGCTTCCGATCGCGGGCCTCGCGGGCCGTTCGCTGCGGCTGCTCCAAGCGATCGAGGGCGACGCGCTGTCGATGGCGCTCCGCGCGATAATCGATTTCCGCCACCGCGTCATTATCGAGAACATCGATGAGCAGCCGGCGCTGGACTCGCGCTGGGTGGATCTGATGGCCGCGGCGGGATTTCATTCCGACGGCCGGGCGCTGGCTTACGATGGCCTGCCGGGTCCGCGTCCGAGGCGCTCGACGGCGGCGTCGCAAGCGCTGGGTTAGCCGTAAGATCGGCTAATCTTGGGATTCTTGGCAAAACGCGAAAACTTTTGCATCGAGCGATAGACCGCCCGAATATTTGTCTTATAAAACGGCAGCTTTTTTTCGGCATAGCTGATGCGTTCCCCTTCGGTCCAACGGAGGATGGCAGAAGTGAGCATCTTGCAGAAAGCAATCTGGGCGTTCAGCCTCTGTCCGATCGATGCGGGCGGTGCGCAGCTTCCGCCGCTGCCTATCCTGGCATGCGCGCGAGGCTCAGGAGCGCCTGCTGAATCTGCGCACGCCGGGCGCAGCGACGATCGCCGGCTGCCCGACGCGTGCCGATTCGCGGCGACGGTCAAGTTGGTATGCGGCGGTGGAGTGGGCGGTTCGAGTTTCGCCATCCAGGCGCCGCAGCCGGCTCGCTAGATTCGTTTCAAGTATCCAATCCGCGCGCTATCCTGATCGTCTGCCAGCTCGGCCCGCCGCGAGATGTCTCGCCGCGGCCGCCTGGTTCGGTTTTCCGTTCAACCCGGAGAAAGCAGACGATGGGCACCAACAGCTTCGGCACCCGCGCGACGCTCAAGCTCGGCGGCCGCGACTATACGATCCATAAACTCGAGGCGCTGGAGCGGCGCGGCCTGGCGATGGCGCGGCTGCCGTACTCGATCCGCGTGCTGCTCGAGAACGTGCTGCGGCGCGAGGACGGCGTCAACGTCACGGCTGCGCACATCGAGAGCATCGCGAAATGGAACGGCAAGGGCGGCGCGGAATTTTCGTTCGCGCCGGCGCGCGTGCTGCTGCAGGATTTCACCGGCGTGCCGGTGGTGGCCGACCTGGCGGCGATGCGCGACGCGATCCGCCGGCTGGGCGGCGATCCGGCCCGCATCAATCCGCTGAGTCCGGCCGACCTGGTGATCGACCATTCGGTGCAGGTTGACGCCTTCGGCACGCGCGAGGCCTTCAAGCTCAACGCCGACTTCGAGTTCCAGCGCAACCAGGAGCGCTATCTCTTTCTGCGCTGGGGCCAGCGTGCGTTCGCGAATTTCCGCGTCGTCCCGCCTGACACCGGTATCGTTCACCAGGTGAACCTCGAGTATCTCGCCCCGGTGGTATTTACCTCGCCCGCGGGCGAGGCCTATCCCGATACGGTGCTCGGCACCGATTCGCATACCACCATGATCAACGGGCTCGGCGTGGTCGGATGGGGCGTGGGAGGGATCGAGGCGGAAGCCGCGATGCTGGGGCGCGCGATGCCGATGCTGGTGCCGGAGGTAATCGGCGTCAGGTTCAGCGGCGCGCTGCGCGAAGGGGCCACCGCGACCGACCTGGTGCTGACCGTCACGCAGATGCTGCGGCGCAAGGGCGTGGTCAACAAGTTCGTCGAGTATTGCGGCCCCGGGCTCAAGAGCTTGAGCGTCGCCGACCGCGCGACGCTGGGTAACATGTCGCCCGAGTACGGCGCGACGATCGGATTTTTCCCGGTCGATCGGCAGACGCTCGATTACCTGCGACTGACGGGGCGCCGCGCCGATCAAGTCAGCCTGATCGAGGCCTATTGCAAGGAGCAGGGGCTCTTCCACGGCGACGATTCCCCCGAGCCCAACTTCACCGAGCTGCTCGAGGTCGATCTCGCCACGATTGAGCCGAGCCTGGCGGGGCCGCGCCGCCCGCAGGATCGCGTGACGCTCGCCGATGCGCGCGAGGGCTTCCGCAACGAACTCGCCAAGGAGCTCAAGAGCCCGGATCAGGCGGACGCGAAAGTTGCGGTCAAGACCAACGGCACGAGCTTCGAGCTCACCCAGGGCGCGGTGGTGATCGCCGCGATCACGAGTTGCACCAATACTTCGAACCCCTCCGTGATGCTCGGCGCCGGCATCCTGGCTCGCAAAGCCGTCGAGCGTGGACTAAGCGTCAAGCCGTGGGTCAAGACCAGCCTTGCGCCGGGCTCCAAGGTCGTGATGCGCTACCTCGACCGCGCCGGCCTGACCAGCTACCTCGAACGGCTGCGCTTCAACCTGGTCGGCTTCGGATGTACCACCTGTATCGGCAACAGCGGCCCGGTGGCCGAGGAGATCGCCGCCGCGGTCAAGCAGGGCAGCCTGGTGGTTTCCGCGATCCTGAGCGGCAACCGCAATTTCGAGGGGCGCATCAATCCGGTGGTGCGCTTCAATTACCTCGCATCGCCGCCGATGGTGGTCGCCTATGCGATCGCGGGCACGATGGATTTCGACGCGGCTTCGACTCCGCTCGGCAACGACGCACAAGACAAGCCCGTCTTCCTGCGCGACGTCTGGCCGACGACCGAGGAGATCAACCGGGCGGTTGCGCAGGCGATCGATTCGAAGATGTTCCAGGACGAGTACGGGCAGGTCTTCGAGGGCGACGAGCGCTGGCGCGGCCTGCAAATCCCGGACGGCGATCTCTTCAAATGGGATTCCAAATCGACCTACGTGAAAGCGCCGCCCTTCTTCGACGGCGTCGGCGTCGAGCCTGCGCCGGTCACCGATCTCGCGGGCGCGCGGGTCCTCGCGACGCTCGGTGACAGCGTCACGACCGATCATATCTCGCCCGCCGGATCGATCGCCGTGGACAGCCCGGCCGGCAAATATCTGATCGCCAACGGCGTGGCCGCCAAGGAGTTCAACTCCTACGGCGCGCGCCGCGGCAACCACGAGGTGATGGTGCGCGGGACGTTCGCCAATATCCGGCTGCGCAACGAGCTGGTGCCCGGCGTCGAGGGCGGCTTCACGACCCATCTGCCGGACGGCGAGCAGATGACGATCTACGATGCGGCCGAACGCTACCGCGCCGAGCACGTCCCGCTAATCGTAATCGCAGGTAAGGAGTACGGCTCGGGATCGTCGCGCGACTGGGCGGCGAAGGGCACGCTGCTGCTGGGCGCGCGCGCGGTGATCGCGGAGAGCTTCGAGCGGATTCATCGCAGCAACCTGATCGGGATGGGCGTGCTGGCGCTCGAGTTCATGCCCGGCGAAGGCCGCAAGAGCCTCGGCCTCAGCGGACGCGAAGTCTACTCGATTGCGGGCTTGAAGGCCGGCGTCAAGCCGCGCCAGCGGCTTAAGATGAGGGCCGAAGAGAACGGCAAAGTGCGCGAGTTCGAGGTGATTGCGCGCGTTGACACCCCCGAAGAGGTCGAGTACATCCGCCACGGCGGCATCCTGCCGTACGTGCTGCGGGATCTGCTCAAGCAGAGCTGAACCGCGAGACGCTACGGCTTCCGTGCGCTGACGAGCGAGAAGTAGGTGTAGGTCGGCGCGACGGAGAGATCCGTGAAGCCGGCCTTCTCGAGGATCGCGCGGAGCTCGCCCACGCTCCGCTGCTTGCCCTCGGTCGAGAGCAGCATCTGCAGCGAAAAACAGAGCGGCCCCGGCGGGCCAGTGCGGGTCTCGTCGAGGATCATCTCGTGCAGCAGGATGCGTCCGCCCGTGGGCAGCGCGGCGCAGGCGCGGCGCGCCAGCTCGGCGCATCGATCGTCATTCCAATCGTGAAAGATGTTGGCGAAGAAGACCGCATCGTAGCCGCGCGGCCAGGAGTCGCCGAACATGTCGAAGCTCAGTGTGTCGATGCGATCCGCGAGGCCGTAGCGCGCGATATATTCGCGGGTGATGGCGGTAATCTGCGGCAGGTCGGCGACCGTGAAGCGCATCGCGGGATGCCGCCCGGCGATCGCGATGCAAAAGCATCCGGAGCCCCCGCCGACGTCGAGCATCCGGCGCACGCCGCTGAAATCGCCATGGCGCGCGACGCCGGTCGCCGCGGCCATCGAATGACTGTGCATCGCGGCGGTGAACTTGCGCGCCTCCTCGGGGTTGAGCTGATGGAACTCCCACATGTTCTTGCCGCCGAAATCGCGCGGGCGATCATTGCGTAGCGCCTCGCGCAGGATTGCGACCGGCCGCAGCGTGATGCGCGCGCGCTCGAAGATGCCGCCCCAGTAGAAGGGACTCGCCGGCAGCAGGAAGTTTTTCGCGGTCGGAGTCAGATCGAACTTGCCGCCGCGGCAGACCAGAAAGCCGGTGGCGGTCAGAATCCCGAGCATCACCTCGGCCGCGCGCGGCCCGAGCGCGAGCGCCGCCCGCACCTCGTCAACGCTTTTGGGCGCACCGTCGAGCGCCGCAAACAGCCCGAATTCGTCGGCCAGCACCAGCAGCGGATAGCGCCAGAAGGAAAAGATCGTGTCCCAGATGAGCGTATCGTCGCAGCTCGGCGGTTCGATCTCGGGCATGCGCTGAGATTACCAGTTCAGATGCTGACCGGCACGCCGGTCTTGCGCGCGGCGTAGCGCGTCAGCACGCGCACCACCGTGGGCGTGATCTGCGCGATCGCCTCGGGGCGGTAGCCGACCGATTCCGGGCCACGCGCCCGCATCATCCCGAACGTCGAGAGCCGCAGCACGGCGGCGACGGCCCGGCAGTAGCGAAAACGCCCCAGGTCCAGCGGCGCCATCGCATGGTAGAGCGGGATGTAGAGCGCGGTGAACATCCGGCGCAGCGAATTTCCCGCCAGGTTGTCGCGCATCCAGCGCGGATGCTCGAGCGAATGGGTCGCCATGATGACCGCCGTGGTCGCGGCGTCGAGATGGCGATCGCCGCAGTCGGCGTTGACCCAATCGACGACCGCGTTGACGCGCACGCCTGCGACCAAAACGTTCTGCGGATGATAATCCATATGGACGATCGAAAGCGGCGCGTCGCGGAACCGCGGCGCGCGAGCGCGCAATGCCTCGAGCGCCGGAATCAGCCCCGGGAGCGGGCCACGCTCGATGCGCTCGGCGATGACCCCGAGCATCCGGTCAAGCAAGGGCGCGCCGGCGATCCGGTTGGCGGGCATGAAGGCGCCCGCCTCTGCATCCGCGCCGCTCGCGGAGAGTCGATGAAGGATAGTCTGCGCCCGGACGAAGCCGAAGAACGCGAGCGCGAAAACCCTGAAGGCCTGCGGAAAACTGCGGGTCGTAAAGAGCGGTCCGCCGGGCGCGCGTTGCATCACCAGGAACGGCGCGCCGAGCGCGTCGAGCGATGGTTCGTACAGGTAAGGCGTCGGGACCGGGTAGTGCGCCGCCGCCAGGCGCGTCATCGTGCGATATTCGCGCGCGCCCTTGTCGGCGCCCGCACCGCCTTCATAGCGGCGCAGCAGGAGCGGCGCGCCGGCGGCGAGCTCGGCGACGCGGCTGCGCCCGGAGATCGAAAATTCGTAGACCGTCGTCTCCCATCCGCTGGCCAGCACGCGGAACTGATCGAGCTGCGTATCGAGGTAGAGGGCCAGGCGCGTGCGCAATTCATCGGGCGCCGGTCCGGGGCTTGGCGGTGATGCCTTCACAGCGCGCCAGGGCGATTCGGTGAGCCGTCGGCCCTGCGTCAGTGCGTGAAGAAAGGATGCTGCCCGTCGGACGGCGGCGCAGGCTGCGCGGGCTGCGCGGGCGTGAGCGGCGGAAGCAGAAGTGGCCTCTGCATCTTCTCCCAGGCCTTCTTCTTCGACTCGCTGTCGTAAAGCTGCTGCAAGGTCGAGGTGAGCAGCGGTCCGCTGGTATCGCTGATATCGACGGCGACCTCGACCGACAGCCCGATGCGCAGCGGCTTGTCGGCGGGCGGCGTCGAATTGAGCACGATCTTCACTGGTACGCGCTGCACAACCTTGACCCAATTGCCGGTCGCGTTCTCGGGCGGCAGCAGCGCGAACGCTGCGCCGGTGCCCATCGCGATCGAATCGACGTGGCCGTGATAGACGTAGCCCGGGTAGATGTCGGCCCAGATGAGCGCCTGCTGGCCGACGCGGACATCGGTGAGCTCGGTCTCTTTGAAATTGGCGGTGAAGTAGAGATGCTGTGCCGGCACCACCGCCATCAGCGGCTGCCCGGCCTGGATGCGATCGCCGGCGTGCACGCTCTTGTGCGTGATGATGCCGGCGAAGGGCGCCTTGACCTGGGTGTAGCTGAGGTCGAGCCGGGCGGCTTCGAGATCGGCCTCGGCCTGCGCGACGATCGGGCGGTTGTAGCGTCCGCTATGGTCGCTCTCGCCGCCGAGCGCCGCCTCGGCCTGCTGCACCTGGTGCTCGGCCAGCGCCTTGTCGGCCATCGCGACGCGCAAATTGGTGGTGGCCTGATCGTAGAACTCGCGCGAGACCACGTTCTGGGCGCGCAGCGCTTCGGCGCGCTTGTAATCGATCTCGGTCTGCGCGAGCTGCGAGGTCGCCAGCTGCGTGCCCGAGCGTGCCGCCAAAAGCTGCGCGAACAACTCATCGACGGTCTGCTTGGCGCGATCGACGCGCGCCGTCGTCTCGCGTACCTTGACCTCGAAGTCGCGCGGATCGAGCGTCAGCAGGAGTTGGCCCGCATCGACGTTCCAGTTGTCGTCGACATAGACTTTGGCGACCGTGCCGGTCAGGCGCGCCGCCACCAGCCCGACGGTGCCGTCGACGTAAGCGTCGTCGGTCGAGACGTGGCTCATGTAATTGCGATAGTAGCGCAGCCCCGGAATGACGGCGGCGAGCAGCGCGATCACCACGACTGCCAGCAACAGACGCCGGACCAGTGACGATCTCATACGCGGGCCGGGGTATGGCGGGAAAATGAGTTGATCGAAGCTGAATCCATCGACAGCAATTCTAGCCGACCCGGCGGCCTTTGCGCATCAGGGCGGGTTCGGCCGCCAAGCGGCCCGGCGTCGTTCAGGCCAGGCGCGGTTCAATCGGAAGAGTTCAGGTCCACCTGGTCGGGAAGGCCGGTTTGATCGGAAGCGGCGACCGCGGCGCTGCCCGGCACCGGAATCGCCGTGCAGCCCGGGAACTTGATGATGATCTGACCCGAGGCGCTGGTCTTCTCGCAGAGCATATTGGGGCTCGCGCCGGACTGGTACTGCAGATCGACGGTCATCGAGCCCGCGCCGAGGTTGTCGAGATTGAAGATGCCATCGACGCGTCCCTGCGGCGAATCGAACAGGAAGATGGTCGGGACGCGCTGCTCGATCGTGAAGCTGCTGTGCAGATCCTCGATATTGCCGGTCACCAGCGCAATCTGCGGCGCGCGCAGCCCGAAGCGGACGTCCGGTCCGGCCTGCGGCGCCAACTTTCCGAGCGTGCCCCCGAACTGAACCTGCACGATGCCGTAGGGCTGACTGGTCGAAGCCAGCATCGTGGGCGCGAAGCCGTCGATGATCTCGAGGCTCAGCAGGTTGGTGTTGCTCACGGTTTTGGTGAGGATCATCCGGGTGGGCGGCTGCCCGTTGACGATCGCAAAGGTGGTCGGCACCGTGCCGCGCAGCCGCCAGGACGACCGCGTATCGGAGAGCACGGCGGTGAACGGCGTTCCGATCACGCCCACGGCGCGGAAGGAGATCTGCCCCGGGACGTTGGGAATTCCGCTCACGCTGAGCGTCGTGTTGCCGAGGTTGCAACCCGCGGCCGCAATCGCGAGCGCGATCGCCAGGATCTGAAGTGCTGCTCGCGGTAATGCTCTGACCATCGAAAAACTTCTCCGTCAGAGCGTCGGTCCGTCGGTATTGACGCAATTCCCGGGGCAGAGGCCGCCGGTCGTCGTGCAGAGCGGGCACGACGGCGTCGAGGTGGCGGTCGGCATCGGCACCGTCACATCCACCGCCGGAGGGACCAGCACGTCATTCTCCGCGCGTTCGACCTGGTAGTTGTCGGGGTCGGACGGTGCGCAGAACGAATAGGCGTTGGCATTGCTGGTGCCGAAGGCGCCGACCGGAGTCTGCGCCACCTGGACGCCATCTTTGATGAGCCGGACCGTGGTCCCGATGTCGAAGGGGTTCGAGACCGAACCTGAAATACTGCCATGGCCGGCGCACGCGAGTTGGGGGACGGTGATCGCCGCCGCTTCGCATGCGCCCGGCGGGGTGACATTTGCGAACACCGAAAAGTCATGGCTGCTGTACGGGTCGGAAGCGCCGTTAAACAGATCGATCGAGGATGCGAAGACGTCGTAGGTGCCGGGCATGACCGGCACATTCAGCGTGAAGGGTTGCGAGCACGGGGGTGACATGCAGGACGGAATCGAGACCGGTACCGGCAGCGCGCTCACGATGTCGTTGGTGCCGTGCGCTTCCGCGAACACCTGCACCTCGGCGGTGATACCGGAAACCGGAGCGATAGAGACCGTCCCGGTGATCATGGCGTGGGTCAGCGCGAAATTACACTTATGATTGCTGCACGTAACTTTGCCACCGGTGCTCATAACCGGCGAGGTAACCGTATCGAAGCCCGAAGCCGAAACGCGGAGGGCATAGCTATTGGGCGACGATGGCACGAAATTGAACGGCTGCGGCATCCCGCTGCGGCCCGGAGTCGGATAGACGCCGATGGTATTGGTCGAGGTGATCGCGACCACCACGCAATCGGGCGGCGTCGGCACGTCCGTGCAAACGGTGGTGTTGCTGGTCGGGGCGAGCAGTTCGACTGTCGCGCCCTCGACCGGCAAGGCCACGCCCTGAACGAGACAGGCATCGCTGATCGTGCCGCTCAAGACCCCGGTCTTGACGCTCTTGACCGTGAGATTAAAGGGCCCGCCGATATTCGCGTCCCCACGATTAAAGATAAGCGGAGCAGGGGGCAGCGGCGGCAGCACGTCATAGGTATTGCCGGCACCGAAGGCGAAGAAATCATAGCTGGTGCCATTGAGTGCGACCGGCAGTTGCATCGTGTACTTTCCGTTTTTTACCTTCGCCGTCGCGATCTGATTGCTGGTGCCCGCGGGCTCAGCGATAACCACTTCTTTCGCGCCGGCCGGGACGCCCGTGACGCTACCCTGGACCAGCGCCATCAGACTGTTGACCGATGGCGACGCTGCAGAATTTGGCACCAGTAAAATTTGCGGCGCGATCGTATATTTTCCCCCGTTCGTGTTCGGGGGGGTCGGCGGGTTAGGAAGGGAGATTTCGAGCACTACCGG
>Ga0209415_10000852_pt1 | contig 57791 bp, 49 predicted proteins | sample PeaSoiSIISIP2007_FD_187696 | JGI IMG/M metagenome (GOLD analysis project Ga0209415, IMG submission 187696) | Peat soil microbial communities from Weissenstadt, Germany - SII-SIP-2007 (SPAdes) (version 2) | ecosystem: Environmental > Terrestrial > Soil > Wetlands > Peat | place: Germany... | reverse complement strand
TCGTCCTGGTATGGTCCGCCGGAGCGCCGAAACAGGGAAGGGCAGTCGAGGAGCCAGATCGGAAGGGCTGTGTCAGGTGTGCGCGCGGAAATCAGCCGCATCGGACCTGCGCCCATGAAATCCGCGAGTTCGACGTCCACCGACTTGTTGGCCGCGGTTTCGATGGCCTTCGGGTATCCCGGGAGCAGGAGCCGCATATCGACGCCGAGCGCGGACAACGCCCGAGGAAGCGCCGCGCTTACGTCGGCGAGGCCGCCGGTCTTGGCGAGAGGGTAGATTTCGGAGGATACGAAGAGCACGCGCAACGAACGCCTCCCTAGCCTTTGCTTCGCGACACGACGAGCGGCCGGATAAACCTGCACTTGCGAACATGCAAAAATTAAGCCGGCCGGCCATAGAAGGCATTGACCTGGATCAAGGACTCCGGGCACGAGAGCTCGTTTCTGGCTGATGAACGGCGTCAGCTTCGTCGGCGTGATCCTTCATCCTTCCGGTGCAAGAGTGGCCTTCTTCCCGGCGCCGGGCGCTGGCTCGGCTGAGGCGCCACCGGTTTGGCGTGCTCCGGGAAAAGTGCGAAAGTGATGCCGTCGCTATCCCAGGTGGCGCCAGGCGGTTAGGGTGCACGCGGCCAAACCGCCAGCCGCGTCGCCATCACCATTTGCACTACCCTGGCCGATTCGCTCGATTTCAGATTCGTCCACGCCCTCATCTCTGGTGAACCATTCGAGCAACGAAGATTTGCCGCCCGGCAGTGGTGCGACTTGTTCCGTCGCAAGGCGCTCCTGGTCCCGAGTCAGATTTCTTGTTACGCTGAATGACAGCTAAGAGCCTGTCGGTCAGATGGTGGGGTCTCAGCGCAGAATAGGGAGAGAGACCAATCATGACAGACTGGCGCAGCCGGACCCCTTCACGAACGGCTGTATAGATGGAGGGGGCCGTCACGAACGCCGCTGCCGTTGACGATGAAACTATCGCGGCCATTGTCAGCGGCGGCCACGGTGACCCTTTCGCTGTGCTTGGCATGCACAAGGCGCAAGGCAGAGATGGTGCCCTATTGGTGCGCGCCTTCGTACCGTGCGCGGAGCGTGTTTGGGTCGTCGATGTCCACGACGGATCTGTGGTCGTCGAGTTGCCGAAACTGCATGACGCTGGCTTCTTCGCCGGCGTGGTCCAGAATCGCCGACAACGTTTCGATTATCGGCTGCGAGCTGCCGTCGGTAAAGAGGAAATAGCGTTCGAAGATCCGTATCGATTTCCGCCTATCCTTCAGGAATCCGACCTTCATCTCTTTGCAGAAGGGAATCACCTGCGGGTTCATCAGATGCTTGGCGCGCATCCCAAGGTGATCGACGGCGTGGCGGGCGTGATCTTCGCGGTTTGGGCACCGAATGCTCACCGCGTCAGCGTCGTTGGCCGCTTCAATGCATGGGACGGCCGGCGTCACGTCATGCGGTTGAGGCCGGAATGCGGCGTGTGGGAGATCTTCGTCCCCGGCGTCGGCCGCGGGGAGCTTTATAAATATGAAATCAAGAGCAAATCCGGCGAACTGCTGACGTTGAAAGCCGATCCTTGCGGATTTTGTGCGGAAAAACCGCCTGCGACCGCATCGGTCGTCTTCGGTTTGGATGATTTCGAGTGGCAGGACGAGGAATGGATGGCTCGCCGCGGCAAGGCGAACGCACGCGACGCCGCGATCAGCATCTATGAGGTGCATCTCGGCTCATGGAAGCGCGGCCGTGATGGCCAGTATTTGACCTATCGTGAGCTCGCAGATCAGCTGGTTCCTTATGTACGGGAGCTGGGCTTCACCCACCTCGAGCTGCTTCCCGTTTCGGAATATCCCTTCGATGGTTCTTGGGGCTACCAACCGGTGGGGCTGTTCGCGCCCACCAGTCGCTTTGGGACACCGGACGATTTCCGGTACTTTGTGCAATGTTGCCACGAAGCCGGCATCGGCGTACTGCTCGACTGGGTCCCCGGACATTTCCCATCCGACCCGCATGGTCTCGGTTTCTTTGACGGCACCTGCCTCTACGAGCATGCCGATCCGCGCCAAGGCTGGCATCCGGACTGGCATACACTCATCTACAATTTCGGTCGGTGCGAGGTCGGCGCTTTTCTGATCTCAAACGCCCTCTATTGGATCACAGAATTTCATGTCGACGGGCTTCGGGTCGACGCTGTTGCTTCCATGCTCTATCTCAATTACAGCCGGAACCCGGGTGAATGGCTGCCGAACGAACACGGCGGGCGAGAGAACCTTGCGGCGTTATCGTTCCTCCGGCGGCTCAACGAAGCGGTTTACGCCGAGGGCCACGGAGCCATCACCGTAGCCGAGGAGTCCACGGCGTGGCCCATGGTGTCGCGGCCAACCTATGTTGGCGGCCTCGGTTTTGGCTACAAATGGAATCTCGGCTGGATGCACGATACGCTTCATTACATGGGCCAGGATCCGGTCCACCGCCGCTACCATCACAACGACATCACCTTTGGCCTGCTCTATGCCTTCAGCGAGAACTTCGTATTGCCACTTTCCCACGACGAGACGGTACATGGAAAGGGGTCGTTGCTCGGCCGAATGCCGGGCGACGTTTGGCAGAAGTTCGCGAACCTTCGGCTTTACTATGCCTTCCTCTACACTCAGCCAGGCAAGAAGCTACTTTTCATGGGCGGCGAATTTGCGCAAGCCGTCGAGTGGAGTCACGAACGCGGGCTCGAGTGGAATCTCCTCAGCGAACCGATGCATCGCGGCGTCCGATGCCTCGTCGGGGATCTCAACCGGGTCTACCGGGCAGTGGCCGCGCTGCATCAACTCGATTGCGAGGCCGAAGGCTTCGAATGGATCGATTGCCGTGATACCGAGCAAAGCGTGGTCGCCTATCTTCGCCGCGCGCGAGACGGAGACGATTATGTCGCAGCGGTGTGCAACTTCACCCCGGTGGTGCGGCGGAACTATCGGATCGGCGTTCCGTTCGGCGGCCGCCACCGCGAGATTCTTAATACCGATGCGCGGGAATATGGCGGGAGCGGAGTCGGCAACGCGGGAAAAGTCGAGGCGGAGCCTGTGGCGTGTCATGGCCGGCCCTATTCGCTTGCGCTGACGTTGCCGCCGCTGGCCGCACTCCTGCTCCAGCCCGAGCGCTGATCGACCATTCATGACGAGTGCTCGCCACATTCGTGTCTGGCCGGGAGAACCATTTCCGCTTGGCGCGAGTTGGAACGGCAAGGGTGTGAATTTCGCTCTCTTCTCGGAGAATGCCGAGCGGGTAGAGTTGTGCCTGTTCGATCGGTCCGGGGACACAGAACTCGACCGTATCGCGCTGCCTGAGTACACGAACGACGTCTGGCATGGCTATTTGCCGGATATCGTTCCCGGACAGCTCTATGGCTATCGCGTCTTCGGGCCCTATGAGCCCGAGCGAGGCCACCGTTTCAACCACCACAAGCTGCTGATCGATCCTTATACGCGCATGCTGCATGGGCGGTTTCAGTGGAACGATGCGGTCTTCGGCTACGACACCGGGAACCCGATCGCGGATCTGTCGTTCGATACGCGCGACAGCGCGCCTTTCGTGCCGAAATGCCGCGTGATCGACCCAGCTTTCACCTGGGGCGATGACCGACCGCCGCACCGGCCATGGCACGATACCGTGATCTATGAGCTCCATGTGCGGGGTTTCACCATGCGGCACCCGGAAGTCGCCGCGCCGCTACGCGGCACTTTCGCCGGGCTGGCAACTCCAGCAATCATCCGATACCTCCGCGAGCTTGGGGTGACTGCGATCGAACTCATGCCCGTACACGCTTTCACCGATGAGTTGCCGCTCATTAAGCGCGGACTCGGAAACTTCTGGGGCTATAATCCCATTACGTTCTTTGCGCCCGAACGCCGCTATCTTGCCGAGCAGACTCTGGACGAGGTCAAGACGGCAGTACATCGGCTGCACGATGCCGGCCTCGAAGTGATTCTAGATATGGTGTTCAATCACACGGCTGAGGGCGGTCCCTCGGGGCCGACCTTGAGTTTTCGCGGAATCGACAACGCGAGCTATTACCGGCTAGATCGCAAGGACCCGCGGCGCTATTGCGACTTCACCGGCTGTGGCAACAGCCTCAACCTGCATCACCCCCGCGTCATGCAGTTGGTCATGGATGCGCTGCGCCATTGGGTCTCAGATATCCATGCGGACGGGTTCCGCATCGATCTTGCGACGACCCTTGCCCGCGGGGAGGACGAGGTTTTCGATCGGTATTCGGGCTTTCTCGATGCAATACAACAGGACCCCATGCTCGCCGGGGTTAAGCTTATCGCCGAACCGTGGGACCTTGGAGACCAAGGTTACCGGCTAGGTCAATTTCCACCTGGCTGGTCCGAGTGGAACGACCGCTATCGTGACATCGTGCGCCGATTCTGGCGTGGCGAGGAAGGGCTCGTGGCCGAGCTCGCCTCACGCGTCACTGGATCGCGTGACATCTTCGAGCAACGCGGCAGGCGGCCGTGGGCTAGTGTCAATTACCTTGCGGCGCATGACGGCTTCACGCTCGAGGATCTCGTCAGCTACCGCGACAAGCACAACGAAGCGAACGGCGAAGGCCACCTTGACGGCCCCGTTGAGAACTACAGCGCGAACTATGGGGTCGAAGGCGCGGCTGCGGACCCCGGAATACTCAAGCTCCGGCGGCAGCAAAAGCGCAACATGTTGGCAACGTTGCTGCTGTCGGTCGGCGTACCCATGCTCCTTGCCGGCGACGAGGCTGGCCGCAGCCAGAACGGCAACAACAATGCATATTGTCAGGACAACGACATCAGTTGGCTCGACTGGTCGCTTCTCGACAGCGACGAGGGACGCGGGCTTCGCAAATTCGTGCGTGCGCTCATTCGACTGCGCAACGATCACATGGTGTTCCGGCGGCGCCATTTTTTTCATGGCGGTGCGATCTCCGGTACCTCGATCAAGGACATCGTCTGGCGGACGCCCGAAGGCCGAGAGAACGGCAATGAGGACTGGCAGGCGCCCCACGCTCGCTTCTTAAGCTATGTCGTGAGCGGGCAGGCCGGCACCGTCCATTATTCGACTTCTGGCGAGCCTGAGTCAGACGATAGCTTTCTCGTCATCCTCAATGCCCACAACGAAGCGATCCAATATTTACTGCCGAACACGTCGCCTCCGGGACCATGGGTACGGCTCGTCGATACTGCGAGCGAGTCCGGCATCGGCGACGGGACCTGTTTCGATGCGGGTTCTGTCTACTCGATCGAGCCGCGATCCTTTGTGTTGTTCGGCTGCCGCCTTGGCGGAAGCCCGATCCCGTCGAGCCCCGATCCATGAGCAAGCCGAGCCCGCTCGATGAGCTCGCGTCCCACGCCGGCATCGAGTTCGATTACCATGACATCTGGGGCGCGCGCCATGCGCTCTCAACCGACACGAAGCGCGCCTTTCTCGACGCCATGGGAATAGCGGCGGCGACGGAGGAACAGGCAGCGCAGAGCCTCGCAGCCCTCACGACAAAGCCGTGGAGGCGTGCGCTCGAACCGGTCACGGTTCTCTATGCGGGGCGCGATGAATGGGCCGTCAGCGTCGTGCTCAAAGCTGAACCAGCTGGTCCCGCTGCCTGGCGAGTGACGGCGGAAGACGGCACGCAATACGCAGGAACCATCTCCCGCGGCGACTTGCCATTGGCCGAGGCGAAAACGGTGGACGGCCAGCACCTGGAGCGTCGGCTGCTGGTTTTGCCCGGATCACTGCCGCTCGGCTATCATCGCCTCGAAGTCATGGGCGATGCGCTCCCCCGTGGTTCGGATGTCGCCACGCTCATCGTTGCGCCGCAGCAGGCGTACTTGTCCGACAAACTCCAGCGCAGTCCAGGAATTTGGGGGTTAAGTCTGCAGCTTTATGGACTCCAGGGCCTCGAAAGTTGGGGCCTCGGCGATTTCGGCGACCTCTCCGGCTTCGCCGTCAAGGCAGCCGGCCTCGGCGCCAGCGTTCTAGGGATCAACCCTCTTCATGCGTTGTTTCCGGGCAATCCTGCGCACGCCAGCCCATACTCCCCGTCCAGCCGCTGCTTCCTCAATCCGCTTTACATCAATATCGAGGCGGTGCCCGATTGGATCGAATGTCCGAGTGCGAGGGTGCAGAGCCGCGACCCCGGCTTCCTGACGATGCTAAGCAACCTTCGGAATGCAGCGCTCGTCGACTATGCTGGAGTAGCTGCTGCCAGGCTTCCCATGCTCGAGCAGCTCTATTCGGCATTCCGCTTCAATCATCTCCGATGCGAGACTGCTCGCGCCGAAGCCTTCCGCGAGTTTCGGCGCGAGCGTGGAGCAGCGCTTGAGCAATACGCGACCTTTGAAGCGTTGGCCGAGCACTCTCGTGGCGACAAGTCAGGGCATTTTTTTTGGCGACATTGGCCGGCAGCCTACCGCGATCCCAATTCGCCTGAGACGGCGGCGTTCGCGCGCGATCACGCGGATCGCGTGGCATTCCATCAATATCTGCAGTGGGAGGCGGATCGGCAGCTCGGTTTAGCCGGAGTCGCATGCGCGCAGAACGGTATGTCCGTCGGCCTTTATCGCGACCTTGCGCTCGGTGTCGATGCCGACGGCGCCGAAGCCTGGGCCGGCCAGAACCTGATAGCGCAAGGAATTTCCACCGGTGCTCCGCCGGATTCCTTCAACTTGCAGGGCCAGAGCTGGGGCCTGCCGCCGTTCAACCCGCATGCGCTGCGCGAAGCCGCCTATCGCCCCTTCATCGAATGTCTCCGTGCCAACATGCGCCATGCCGGCGCGCTCCGCATCGACCACGTCATGGGATTCGCTCGGCTCTTCTGGATCCCCAGTAACGCCTCTCCCCCGGAGGGCGGCTACGTCCGCAATCCGCTGGACGATCTGCTCGCGATTACCGCGCTCGAGAGCCAGCGCGCCCGCTGCGTCGTTGTCGGCGAGGACCTCGGTACCGTGCCGGAGGGTCTGCGCGAGCGCCTGAGCGCGGCGCATATTCTATCAATGCACCTTCTCTATTTCGAGCGCCAGGATAATGACGGATTTCGCGCGGCGCAGACTTATCCGGAACTTGCGCAGGTCGCCATCGGCACGCATGACTTGCCGACCTTTCCTGGGTATTGGCGCGAACATGACATCGCTGTCCGTGCCGCGTTGCACCTCTTGCCTGCACCAGGCAGCGAATCGATGTTGCGACAGGACCGTGCCAGCGCGCGTGTCGCCCTCTTGGCCTTGTTGCGCGGTACCGGTCTGCTTTCGACGACCGAGAAGTCGGTCGACGATTCGGACGTCGATATGACGGAACTGGTCGATGCGGCATACCACTTCCTCGCCACCTCGCCTGGGCGGCTTCTGATGGTTCATCTCGAGGATGTGCTCGGCATCACAGAGCAGGTCAATCTGCCCGGAACGGTCGACGAGCACCCGAATTGGCGCAGAAAACTGCCGACGGCCTGGGAGAAGCTTGCAACAAGTCCGCGGCTGTTTAGCATCGCCGAGATGTTGGCTCGGCTCCGCCCCCAATAACCGCAGGACGTTTGCGGCTATTCGTTGATCGGCTACCGGACAACGAGACGGACATCGCGACCGAGCCATTCTTCGCTCGCCTGCCACCGGAACGTGAATTCGACGCTCCGGCCTGGCTGCAGGTTCGTGGTGTTCAATACCGAGACAAAGAAGCCCAAGCCGGAATCCTCCGTAAGCTGATCCATGATGTCATTCCACCCATCGACACCCCAATGTATGAGAGCCGGGCGCGGCAGTCCGATGGCGAGGCGAACGCCGGGCGGTATCGAGGTAATAGGTGCGTGGGGAAACCAGAATGCGAGGCTGGCGCTCCCCTTCCTGCCACGATAGCGCAGCCATGTCGCCCATGGCCGATCGACGGGGTGTCCTAAAACGCGGGAGATCATCAGCTTCACGAACTCGGCATGCGCCCAGGCAAGAGGCATGGCGGCGCCGGTCGGACGGCCGAAGGCGAGCCGTCGCGAAGCGATTGGGCGATCGTCCCAAACCTGCTCGGGGATCATCCCACCTGGGCTTGTCATCGCCGCTATCGCGTCGAGAAACGGCAGAGGATCGCGGCCTGCCGCAACCTCGTAATGGCCTCGTTCTCCCGTGAGCAGCGGCCAAGGCCGGCCGCGCCCCCTGTCATCGAAGGGCTTGCCATCGTCATGCTCGCCATAGCCATCGTAATTGTAGCGCCGCCACACCGGCCCGACAGGGGTCTCGACCTTGAGAAGGCGATCGATCACCACCAGGCTATCCCGCACCAACGGGTCGTCGGGAGCACGAAGACCGAAGCGCACGAGCTGCAGGAAATCCGTGCCGACCTGCTCATCGGCAGGCAGGTCGGATAGATCATTTCGGTTGCGGATCGGCAACCGGTCATGCAGGGCTTCGTGATCGAGCAGAACGCGCACCGGCGCCGTGCGCACGAAATAGCCGCTGACGCCCAACACTGCGCAGAGGGGTCCGGCCGTTACCGCGGTCCAACGCTCGACATTTTGGTTCCAGAAATCCGCCAGCTCGAGCGCCCAATCACGCGCCTGCGGCGACAGGAAAACGCTGCCGGACACGAGTGCGCCAATGCAAACCGCGAGCGTGAACGCGTTCACTCCTGTATTTTCTTCCCAACGGTCTTGAGCCGTTGCCGGCCCCGTCATCGCGATGAAGGATAAGGCGCGATGCACCATGTCGCGGACCTCGATCCCGTCGAGCGCGCCGCGCTCGTGTAGCGCCGCCGCGAGGAGGACCGGAAAGGCCGTTTCATCGAGCTGCACGCCGCTCCAATAGGGGTGCCCGCCGAGCCATTGGTTCTGATACCAATGGCCATCTTCATTTTGCGTGGCGATCAGATAGCGGAGTGTGTCTCGCGCCTCGTCAAAGGCGCCCAGCGCCAGCAGTGCGCTTGCACACTCGACAAGATCTCGCGGCCACACGAGGTGGTAGCCGCCGCGCTCTTCGCCGCTGTCGCCCCACGGGATGCTGAGGCTGGCGACCATGGCGCCCGGATAGGTCTTATCCAAATGAGCGCGCAGCACCGTGCCAGACACGAGAAATTGGTCTCGTAGCGGAGTCGGAGTCTCTGGTGGCAGCGAGAATCCCTTGCTCGACCTTCGCTGCCAATCTTCCCACGCGCCGATCTGGCGCTGGAGAATGCTTTCGAACGGCTCCAGCAAACTGGAGATCGCGAGCGTTGCCGCTGCCTCGCGGCTGCTGCCAAAGCCGAGTGCGGTCACCGCTGTTCTCGGCAATTCGGCAATGAGCGCGACATTACCCGGGCCAGCCGAAGGATAGCTCCAGGTCAGACGACCGTGGCGCGCAAAGTCTTGCCAGCCATCGCTGAATCCGACATAGCCAGCGCTGGCGCCAGCGAGGGCGTCACGCTGTCCCACATCGACCGCGGCGAGTGCCATACCAAAGGGTCCTTGATCGGCCCAGAGGATTCGTCGTCCGCGGTAGTGCCCGACAGCGGCGCGGTTGTTGCAACCCGTGGCCCCAAGATGTGGCGCCACCAACAGGTAGGGCCGGAGATCGGAATCGCCTTCGAGTTCGAGGGCGATGACGAGTACATCGCGCTTCGTATCGGGTGTAATTCGAAGCCGCAGTCGATACCGCGCGTGAACATGAGTGACCTCTACGGCCGGAACGCCCGGGGCGATGAACCGCAGCGAATAGTCGGCGATCCGTTTGACCTCGGCCCAGAAGCCGCGGTCATCGGCGACGATGAAGCCGAGATCGCGTATCTGCGGAATGTCGACACGCGGATAATAAATCTCGTTGATGATGCCGAAGCCGAGCGTGAACCACAGTCGCGACACGCCGATCGAGCAGCCGACCATGTCCTTGGCGCTGCTCGTCCAGGTCGGCCGAATGCCGGGATGTCCGGGAGCATCATCCCCGAGAGTTTCGCTGCGCTCGTCCTTCTCGGCATCCATGCGGGAGCCCTTCGCTTGTTCAGAGGAAGACCCCGCTCGGCGTGGCGATGCGGGGCCTTCCCGCAATGGCCACGGTGGGGGCAGGCGACTATATCCCGGATGCTGTGCAGACGCGTACAATGCCTTGAATTGGCTCGATGGCTGCAGCCTTTGACCGCCTTAAACACAGGACGCAAGATCGGTACCGCAATGCAAATATCCTCTCTGACGGCTGCCCGAACGTTTTGAAGACCGGCATTTGACCGCTGTCTCGCTCATCGCCGACGTTGGCGCGACCAACGCTCGGTTCGCGCTCCTCGGTATGAATGGAGAAATCGAAGGAGCCCGAGTGCTGGCCTGCGAGGATTACGCTTCAATCGAGGATGCGATCGAGGCTTATCTGGGCGGAGTCCCGCCACTCATCGCGTTGGGACGCCAGCGCCCGCAGGCGGCGGCCCTCGCCATTGCGGGCCCGGTCACCGGCGATCACGTGGCGCTCACCAACCATCCTTGGTCATTCTCGATCGGCGAATTGCGGCAGCGGATGGCAATCGATCGGCTGCTCGTGGTCAATGATTTTACGGCCGTCGCAGCGGCGATACCTTACCTCAAGCCCGCGGACAGGACCGTGATTGGCGGCGGTGACGCGGATGCTGCCGCGCCAATCGGCGTCCTCGGTCCAGGCTCGGGGCTCGGGGTTAGCGGGCTCATACCGATCGGGGATCACTGGTTCGCGCTGTCTGGCGAGGGTGGACACGGCACGATGGCGCCGGCGACGACTCGCGAAAGCATTGTGCTTGACCACATGCGCCGGCGCTTCGACCACGTTTCGGCCGAACGGGTTGTGTCCGGTCCGGGCCTCGTCAATCTCTATGACACCCTTGCCGAGATAGACGGCGTACCGGCCGCTTCCTATTCGCCTGCTCAGATCGCAGACCCCCAAATCGGCGACCAGGAACCGCATTGCCGTGAAGCGGTTGACATGTTCTGTGCAATGCTCGGGACCATTGCCGGCAATCTTGCGCTTACGCTTGGAGCTCGCGGCGGTATTTACATCGCGGGCGGCATCGTGGCGAAGCTGGGTCCCATATTTGCTGTCAGCGGGTTTCGTGAACGCTTCGAAGACAAGGGCCGCATGCGGCCGTTTCTCTCGAGCATCCCCACCTACGTCATCACACACCCTTTCCCGGCCTTTCTCGGCTTGACGGCGCTCATTTTCGAGAAGGTCATGCTGAACTCTGACGCGTCGACCTAGCGTTCGCAATCCTGATGCCGCCCTGGTGGACGCTGCAGGTGGGCTCGACAGCGGCCTCGCGACGCGTGACGATGGGCTATACTGGCGTTTGATGTATATCAATGTCCGAGTGAGCGAGAGCGAATAGATTGATCTGTTGTCAACGCCGAGGAAATATCACCGATGTCGGCACAAAAATACGTCCGATGGTTTCATGATATCCGCCTCGAGGACGTGCCGCTCGTCGGCGGGAAGAATGCCTCCCTTGGCGAACTCTATTCCGCCCCCGCCTCGGAAGGCATCAAGGTCCCGAATGGTTTTGCTCTCACCGCACAGGCTTATCGCGATGCACTCGCCGAAGCCGATGCGCTGGGCAGCCTCCACTGCCTCCTTGACGACCTCGACAAGACCGACGTCGAGACTCTAGCGAAGCGGGCGGCCGAGGCACGCCGGATCGTCTATGCCGCAACCGGCGGAGATGAGTTGCGTCGGCAGGCCGCCGCGTCTTATCGCGATCTGGAGAAGCAGTACGGGAATGGAGTCGCCGTCGCGGTCCGCAGTTCCGCGACTGCGGAAGACCTTCCTACCGCAAGCTTTGCCGGGCAGCACGAGAGCTTCGTCAACGTCCGTGGCGAGAACGATCTGTTCGAGGCCTGCCGGCGCTGTTTCGCCTCGATCTTCACCGACCGTGCGATCGTCTATCGTCTCGATAACGGCTTTGATCATTTCAAGGTTGCACTGTCGGTCGGCGTGATGAAGATGGTCCGCTCCGACCTCGCCGCAAGCGGTGTGATCTTTACGCTCGACACCGAATCGGGCTTTCGCGACGTTGTCTTCATCACGGGCGCCTACGGCCTCGGCGAGATCATCGTTCAAGGTCGGGCCGATCCGGACGAGTTCTACGTCCACAAGCCGACGTTCAAGAAGGGATTTCGGGCAATTCTTCGTCGCTCGCTCGGCAAGAAGCAGGTGCGAATGGTCTATGCTGAAGGACACACAGGCGCCACTACGCAGACCATCGCGACTTCCGATGCCGATCGCGAGCTGTTCTGCCTTGAGGATGCGGAAGTCCTAAGCCTCGCGGACTTCGCTATCAAGGTCGAGGACCATTACACGAGCAAAGCCGGCCGGCCGATGCCGATGGACATCGAATGGGCGAAGGACGGCGAGGATGGGCGGCTCTATATCGTGCAAGCCCGACCTGAGACCGTTGCCTCGCAACGATCCGCCGAAGCATTCGAGACTTACGCCCTCACGGGAACCGGCCCGGTGCTCGCCACCGGCCGCGCCGTAGGCGAGAAAGTAGCCGTGGGCATGGTCCGGGTCGTCGCCGACATTGGCGATCTCGCGGTGTTTCGGCCAGGGGAGGTCCTGGTCTCGGACACGACGAGCCCGGACTGGGAGCCTGTGATGAAAACCGCCGCCGCGATCGTCACGAACCGCGGCGGCCGCACCTGTCACGCGGCGATCGTCGCCCGCGAACTCGGCGTGCCGGCGGTCGTCGGCGCCGAGGGCGCGACACAGGCGCTCAAGGCGGGAGCCACGGTGACCGTTTCCTGCGCCGAGGGCGACGTCGGTCGCGTCTACGAGGGGCAAATCCCGTTCGAGACGGCGCGAATCGACATAGGGACCCTCAAGCGGCCGCGCACGGCGATCATGGTGAACCTGGGAAACCCCGATCTCGCCTTTGGGACGGCGATGATGCCGAACGAGGGCGTCGGGCTTGCCCGAATGGAATTCATCATCAGCCAACATATCGGCATTCACCCCATGGCGCTGGTGCAGCCGGAGAAGGTTACGTCCGCGGATGACCGGAAAACGGTTCTAAAATTGGTCGGCCAATACCACCGTCCCGCTGATTTCTTCATCGAGAAGCTGTCGGAGGGCGTCGGTACTATTGCCGCGGCGTTCTATCCGAAGCCCGTGATCGTTCGCCTCTCGGATTTCAAGACCAACGAATATGCGAAGCTGATCGGCGGCGCCGGCTTCGAGCCCAAGGAAGAAAACCCGATGCTCGGCTTCCGCGGCGCCTCGCGCTACGCGCATCCTGCCTACGCCGCCGGATTCGCCTTGGAGTGCGCTGCGCTCCACCGCGTGCGCGACGTGATGGGTCTCACCAACCTCCGTGTCATGGTGCCGTTCTGCCGCCGCGTCGAGGAGGGCACCCGCGTCATCGAGGCGATGGCGAAGAACGGACTGAAGCAGGGCGAAAATGGGCTCGAGATCTACGTCATGTGCGAGATCCCGAACAATGTCATCCAGATCGACGCCTTCGCGAAACTGTTCGATGGATTTTCTATCGGCTCCAACGACTTGACCCAGCTCACGCTCGGCGTCGATCGCGATTCGGCGATCGTCGCCTTCGATTTCGACGAGCGTGATCCGGGAATGCTGGAGATGCTCCGGCTCGCAGTCAATGGCGCCAAGCGGAACAACCGCCATGTCGGAATTTGTGGCGAAGCGCCTGCGAATTATCCTGAAATAGCGAGGTTCCTGACCCGGCTCGGAATCGACTCGATCAGCGTCAATCCAGCGAGTCTTGTGCGGACGATGACAATCGTGCGCGAGGCGGAAGACGCCGAGGATCGCCGCGCGGACGGCGGCATAGCCGCTCAATAGCCAGACCGATCGAGATATTCGAGCGGAAACTCTAAGAGGTGCAACGGAAACCCGCTTCTCGCAGGAAATCGTCCTCGGCGGAAATGAAGGACTCAGTCGACCGGTTCGAAGGCTCGCGGCGCGTTCGGCCCAGGAGCCACAGAAAGATGCGCGTCGGCACCCGTACACCACACCAGTTCCATATATTGCTGCACAGCCCGATCGCTCGAGAAGCCGCGGACACCGGCAACATTGAGAACGGCGCGTCGCGCCCATTCCTCGGGATCGCAGTAGAGTGCTTCAACTCGCTCTTGGGAACGCAGGTACGAAGAAAAATCGGCGAGCACAAGATAGGGGTCGCCGCCATGCGTCAACGCGTCAACGATCGGCTTGAATAGATCCGGCCGTGACGGCGAGAAGTGACCGGAAGCGATGAGATCGAGAGCGCTCTTCAGCTCCGGATCGCCATGATAGTGGGCCCAAGCATCGTAGCGGCCAGCGCGAAGCGAGGCCGCATCTGTGGCGCTCGCGCCAAAGGCAAAGAAATTCTCCTCGCCGACGGCCTCTCGAATCTCGATATTGGCTCCGTCAAGCGTTCCGATGGTCAATGCGCCATTGAGCGCGAGCTTCATGTTGCCTGTGCCCGACGCCTCGTGTCCCGCGGTCGAGATCTGTTGCGATAAGTCTGCGGCAGGAATGATCTTTTGTGCCCTGCTCACATCGTAATCGCGAATGAACACGACTTTGAGACGATCCGCAACGGCGCCGTCATTGTTCACCACGTCGGCAACGTCGTGTATTAGCTTCACGATCAGTTTCGCCATACCATAACCTGGTGCGGCTTTGCCGGCGAAGATCACCGTGCGCGCTATTGGTTTTGGCGAACGACCCTCACGCAAGCGCCCGTAGAGGGCTACGACATGCAGCAGATTAAGCAGCTGCCGCTTGTATTCGTGGATGCGCTTAACGTGAACATCAAAAAGCGAGTCAATGTCGACCGCGATAGTGCATTCCCGCTCTATCATGTCTGCCAGCCGCTTCTTGTTTTCGCGTTTGACCTCTCTGAACGCGGCGCGAAAGGCGGAATCCTGGCAATGCCGTCCCAGCATGGCCAATTCGTCCGGTCGCATAAGCCAACGCTCACCAATGCGCGAACAGATCAGCGCGGTAAGACCGGGATTCGCCTGGTGAAGCCAGCGGCGAAACGTGATCCCGTTCGTGACGTTGACGACCTTGCCAGGATCGAGATCATGGAAGTCGGCGAATGTCGTCTGTCGCATCAAGGACGTGTGCATCCTTGATACGCCATTGACCTTGTGGGATCCGACGACCGCGAGATGTGCCATGCGGACGGATCGCTCGCCGTCCTCGTCGACCATCGAGATGCGGCGGAGCAGGGCGCTGTCGCCGGGGCGCCGGCTCGCCGCCTTGCGAAGGTGCCAGTCATTAATTTCGTAAATGATCTGCAGATGACGCGGCAGCAATGCCTCGAAGAAGCGTATAGGCCAGACCTCGAGTGCTTCCGGCATCAATGTGTGATTTGTGTAGGCGAAACTGTGCCGCGTAATATGCCAAGCTCGTTCCCATTCCAAATGATGGTCGTCGACCAGAAGCCGCATGAGCTCGGCAATGGCAAGGGCTGGATGCGTATCGTTGATCTGAATGACGAACTGATCCGGCAACCGGTCCAACGCATCGTGGCTGCGCCGGAATCGACGAAGAATGTCCTGAAGCGACGCGCTGACGAAGAAGAATTCCTGCTTGAACCGTAATTCCCGCCCCGACGGCGTCCCATCGCCGGGGTAGAGAACCTGGGTGAGACTTTCGACGGCGTTCTTGCGAGAAAAAGCGCCGCCATGATCGCCGTTGTTGAATGACTTGAGGTCGAATTCATGGGCAGCGCATGGCGACCACAGGCGCAAGCCGCAAAGCTGGTGCGTTTGATATCCAGGAACAGGCAAATCGTAAGCCGTCGCGAGGACCTCGTCGGTGTCGATCCATTCCTGGAGCGGGCGCATCGCACCGCTGCGTTCGACCACGCGACCGCCGAACTTGACGCGATAAAGCAGATCGCGGCGCGGGATTTCCCAGGGATTGCCCTTATCGAGCCACAGGTCGGGGCTCTCGATCTGCCAGCCGTCCTCGATCTGCTGCGAGAACAGACCGCAACCATAACGGATCCCGTAGCCGCGGGCAGACAGTCCCAAATTGGCCATGCTGTCGAGAAGACACGCCGCCAACCGGCCGAGACCGCCATTGCCGAGGGCGGGCTCCACCTCGATCTCGGCGATCTCGTCGAGATCGAGCCCGTGCTCGGCTAGGGTTTGCCGGCAGGACTCGTAGAGCCCCAGATTCATGAGCGCGTGCACGAGAACGCGGCCGGGGAGAAACTCCATCGACAGGTAGCACACGCGCTTGACGCCCACCGCGCGAAGGAGCCGGCCCGTCCCGAGCCCTTGCGCAGTGACATGTTCGCGCACAGCCGCGGCAATTGCCGCCAGCCAATCTTCCGGTCTGGCGGCATGCGGCGGACGCCCGGTCAAAGACCGCACATATCGCGCAAGTGATAAAGGCTCGGTTCGCATACCTAAATCATCTCGTTCGAGGGGCCCGTTGTCAATATCTTGGGGTGAGCTCCCCAATTTTTCCTATATATTGTAGCGCAGGGCCGTGCCCGGGACAGCTCTGCCTATTTACGCTCGTGCCCGGCGTCCGGGTCACAGCGAGCCAAGATTTGCCACGCAATCCGAGCAGGGACGGGGCACAGTGGTGTGGAAACGTTCTGACCGTTCCGGGCAAGAGACTAAGCCCGACGCGGTTAACGAAACCCCAACCAATGGCCTGGGCCAGAGATGCGCTTAAGAAGCTGCAGCATGAATGGCGAGGGTCTCGGAACAACAGTGTGCGATAGATTGGAGGAAGGCATCGGCGGGATTGGTCCAGATGAACCGTTTGCGACCGTCGTCGTGGGCGGAAATAAATGCAGCGACGTCGTCCGTGAGATCGGGGATGCGATGATGGACCCCGCGCCTGATCCGCTTTTCGGCATGCAGAGCGACCAAGCGCTCGACTTGGTTCAACCAGGATGCGCTTGTCGGGGTGAAGCCAGGTAAATAGCGCGGGCGCCGGGCTCGAACCGATCTGGCACCAACGCGTGGCGCCCAATGACCGCGGAATCGCACTTGGCCAAGCGGTTTGGACGGCCTGGTCCGAACGGGGAGGCATCGCACCATGTACCGAGCGGTTCCGGGCAAAATCCTGAGCCTTTCCGGCGACGATCCGATCTTGCGCGTCGGGCGGGTCGATTTCGGCGGCATGGTCAAGGCGGTCAATCCCGCTAACGTGCCCGAAGCGCGGATCGGCGACTCCATGCTCGATCCCGGCGACCGCAAGCCCTGAGCCTTGCGATATTGCGAGGCCAACATCAGCCGATATCGTGAACCCCGTAGCGGTTGTGATGCGTGAAATCACGGACCTCGCGCCGCACGCGCAAATATCGGCCTGGTGGAGGTTGCGGATAGCCGAGCCGGAGGGCAAGGGCGACTTTCATAAAACTCGGCGCCTCCAGGAGCCGCTGCAAATCGTCTTCCGCCGCCTGCGCGCTGAGCGCGCTCAAGGTCTGCACGCGAACGCCGAGCGCCTCAGCCATGAGCCACATATTCTGCAGCACGCATCCAAGGCTCATGATGCCCAGCATATCGCCATCTGACGCCGGGGCTCGTTTCCGCGGGTCGTAGATGACAATTAATAATGCAGGACAGTTCTGCATGGAACTGCTGAGGACGCCATGCTGCGCTTCTACCATGTTGTCGGGCTTCGCCTCCGGGGTTAGCCATGAGGGCGGAAACATGCTTGCCAACAGTCCGGTCCGCTTCCGCAAGAGCTCTTCCTCGGAAAATGAGAGCTGCTGGTAGTTCTCTCGCATGAATGTCTCAGGGGGCCGCGACCGGATGGCGCCGATTGCCGCCAATGTGGCTTGATCATCGACGACAACGATATCGAAATTCTGCATGTTGTGGGCTGTCGGCGCCCAGCGTCCCGCTTCCAGAATTTGCCGCAGGTCCGCGTCTGAAACGCGTCGCTTCGGTTCGAAGGGCACCCGGGACGAGTGCCTGTTTCGGATGATATCGAGGAGGTCGCGCATCATTGGCTCCAGCGAGGATGTGGCTAGCTTGGCGCGCCTATGTGCGGGGATACCCGCCCTCTGCGCGAAGGTCACGAACTGCTGATCCGGCAGCTTCAAAGTTCGAGCGCGGTTTTGATAATCTTCGGCTTCCCCATATTCGGCGCCTGGCGCAACACGGTCTCCGCGCTTTCTGGCCGCTCGGACCAGCGCCATTGGCCGCGGTCGTAGACGGCGCCGCATTGGGCGCGAGACTGTCGGCTCGTGCACTTTCCGGTCGTCTTGTATAAGTCGAGGATGCGATCCGACTGCACGCGTCCCCAGCGGCAGCCCACATTGAGACCTGGCGCGTGTTTGATCCTTGATCTGCGTCAAGGAATTTCGAGGCGGCGCTCCCATCATGGTCCATGTCGCTCATAACTCGGGAGCTGGTCACAATGAGCATTTGGAAGTCGACTCGTGTCGATCTCCTTGATCCGAAATGGAACGCAGCTCTGCTCGCACGCCGCATTGACCGGCGGGCGAACGACGACGCCACCTCGCCGGAATGGACACTTCAGGTCTTCATCGACCGCCTCGCTTCCTTCGGCGACGCGCCGGCACTTATGACGGTGCGTGGAGACTTCACTCAAACGATTTCCTACGTCGAACTCTTCGAGCAGGTGCGGTCGCTCGCTACTGGACTCGCCGCGCACGGAATTACGCCCGGAATTCCCGTTGCGATTGTGGCGCCCAACGGCTCGAGCTGGGTGATCGCCAGGCTTGCGCTTGCCGCCACTGGCGCCGTGGTCTGTGCTCTTGATGACCTGTCTACGGAAGCGGAGCTGAGAACGGCGCTGGGTGATAGCGGCTGCCGCTACGCGATGGCGAGTGCACGGCACGCTGCAACAATCAATTCGATCGATCCGGATATTAGCGTGATCGCGATCGACGATGGTCCTGCGCCTGCGGGTTCGCGTGCCTGCCAGGATCTGTTTTTCGCACGCTCCCCATCGACTGTGAGCTTAACTCCGGATGGGGCGGCGCTGCTTGGCTATACATCCGGCACCACTGGTCCTCCCAAGGGGTTTCTCCTGAGTCATGGCCAAATTTGGGCCAATCTCCGCCCTCTCGTTGCGGCCCGTCTCGTCGGCAGTGGCGACCGCGTACTGCTGCCGCTGCCGCTCCATCACGTCTATCCGTTTCTGGTTGGCCTGCTGACGTCGCTTGCCAGCGGCGCCGCCGTCGTCTTCGCCACGTCGATCAGCGGTCCCGAGCTTGTGCGAGCCATTCGCGCCGCTGAAGTATCGGTCATCGTCGGCGTTCCGCGCCTTTATGCGGCGCTAGCATCAGGTCTCGAGGCGCGGATCGCCGCACGTGGGCGGCTCATTCATGTGCTCTTCCATGCTCTGCTCGGGGCGTCGATCGCATTCCGGCATCGCTTCGGCGTTGATGCCGGACGACGGCTCTTTCGGCGCGTGCGGGCGAAAATCGGGCCGAAGTTGCGTCTTCTCGTTTCCGGTGGCGCGCATCTGGATCCCGAAACGCTGTGGCCTCTGATTGGCATGGGCTTCGAGGTTCGCAGCGGCTACGGTCTCGCGGAGACGGCCTCGATCTTCACCGCAAATTTGCCGGGTGCAGAACGGCTTGAGAGCGAAGGAAAGGCTTTCCAGGGCGGATCGATGCGGATTGCCGCGCCGGACGAAGATCGGATTGGCGAGATCGAGTTGAAGGGCCCCAATGTCTTCGCGGGATATCGCAATCCCGAGGTCAACCGCGATGCCTTTACCAAAGACGGATGGTTCCGAACTGGCGATCTTGGCCGCATCGACGACGACGGCTTTCTCTTCGTCACGGGCCGACGCAAGGAGACGATCGTCCTAGGCGGCGGCAAGAAAGTGAATCCGGATGCGCTCGAGCGCATCTACGGAACGAGTCCCTATATTCGAGAGATCGCCGTGCTCGAGCGCCAGGGGAGCCTCGTCGCTCTCGTCGTGCCGAATCTCGAAGCAGCTCGGAAGGGCCCAAGCGCACGCATCGATGAGACCATCCGGGTCACGCTGGCCAGCGAGTCGCAGCTCCTTCCCCTCTACGAGCGCCTCGCCGGATTCGCTCTCTCGCGCGATCCATTGCCGCGGACGCGACTCGGGAAATATCGGCGTTTTCTCCTGCCGGCGCTCTATGACCGAGCGCTCGCCGGCGAGGCGGTGCCCGTGCCGCGCGCGCCAGATGCGGAAGATGAGGCGTTGCTCGCGATGCCGCGGGCTCGGCGCCTATACGATGTTCTCCTCGCGCGATATCCACATCGTCCGATCAGCCTTGACGCAAGCCCTCAGCTCGATCTCGGTATCGATTCCTTGGAATGGATATCGTTGAGCCTTGCCTTGGAGCAAGCCGGCTTGACCCTTTCCGACAGAGCGTTTGCAGACGCCCTTACCATCCGCGATCTCCTTCACGCAGCGGAGATTGGCGCGCCAAATTCCGATGGTGCCGTTGTGAAGGAACAGGAGAGGCTTGATAGCCGCTGGCTTGCGCCAGTTGGTTACGGCCTGACCGTGCTTGGGTTCGCGCTCTATCTCATCGATCGAATTCTGATGCTGGTTTTGTTCCGGCTTCGCGTTGAAGGTGCAGAGAATCTTCCGGCAGAAGGACCGTATGTGCTCGCGGCAAACCACGCCAGCGATCTCGATGCGCTGGCCATAATCGCCGCCTTGAACTATCGCTGCGCACGGCGGGTGTATTGGGCCGGCGACGCCATACGGCTCTTCCGCAAGCGGTGGCTCGATCTGCTTTGGCGAGCTCTGCACGTTTTTCCGGCCGATGACCGCTTTCCCGGCGGTACTCTCGCCGCCGGGGAAGCGGTGCTGGCACGAGGCAACGACTTGGCATGGTTCCCGGAAGGATGGCGAACACCCGACGGAAAGCTTCAGCGGTTCCATCCTGGGATCGGCCGAATTTTGGCGCGAACGGGTGTTCCCGCGATTCCCATCTACATCTCCGGAACTTTCGCCGCCTTGCCGCGCAATCGCCGTCTGCCAAAGTTGCGGCCTATCCGCGTCTTCATCGGGCAACCGCTGTCCGCTGGCACGCTTCCGCCCGCAACACCGGACGAGACCGACGATCAGCGCATCGCTGATCAATTGCATCAAGCGGTTGCGGCTCTTGAGACACGGGCGCTCGGCTCTGTCCGCTTTGAACAGAGCGGCCCGCGGCGCTGAGCGCGCCCTTCATCTCCGAGTTCGGGGGGAGAGCCGGGCTCGACCTCAGCATGGTGTTCGGCTTCATCAAGTAGTCGGGCGGCCACATCAACGTCTATAGCGAGCCCGGCATCGGCACCACCTTCCGACCTATCTGCCGCACGCGCTCGGCGGCATAGACTTGGTCGAGACAGTGCCGAAGATTGTCGCGCCGCGAGCGGGCGACGAAACCATTCTGATCGTAGTCGATCAATGCTGCGATCCGTCGCGTCGGGGCGCGACCGCTTACGGCTCTTGGTTACCGGGTGCTCGAGGCGGAAGGCGCGGCCGGCGCGCTTGCGCTGTTGGAGCGCGAGAAAATCGCTCTCTTGTTCAGCGATGTCGTCATGGCGGAAGAAATCGACGGATAGGCTTTGGCGCGGCATGTGACGGGGCTCTGGCCGAGCGTCAAGATGATACTCACCTCGGTTTTTCCGGAAACCGATGTCAGGAGGGACGCGGTTGCCCGCGCCCTCCGAGAGGTGCTCGATTCGTGATCGCCCATATTGGAAGGGTCGAGGGCCGATGGCGATAGCACGAGGAATTCCGCGATCTCCCGATCGCGCCGTTACGCGCGCTTCACCATCGCAGGCACAAGCTCCTTGACGCTTGGCGCGCCAACCTGCTGCATCGCCGCCAACAGTTCGATGCGCAGGAGTTCAAGCACGCGCTCTACGCCGGGCTCGCCGAACGCGCCCAGGCCCCAGAGATAGGGCCGCCCGACCGCGACGCCGGATGCCCCCATCGCCAGAGCCTTCACAATGTCGGTGCCGCGGCGAAAGCCGCTGTCGATCAGCACGGCGGTCCGGCCGCCGGTGGCGGCGATGATCTCGGGCAGCGCCTCGATGGTCGAGCCGCCCGCCTCGTCGGCGCGGCCGCCGTGATTGGACACGATGATCCCGTCATAGCCGCTGTCGGCGGCGATCTTCGCGTCCTCGGCGGTCAGAATTCCCTTGATAACGCATTTCATCTTGGTTGCGTCGCGGATCCGCTTCAGGTAGTCCCACGACATCGCCGACGAAGCGATGCTTCTCAGGCCCGACGTATCGACATCTAGATACATCGGCGAGCTCATTCCCTCGCGCGCCGACGGGCCGTTGGGCGTCTCATGGCAGCTTTGGCAAGGGTGCGGATCGGTGCGGGCGAGGCGGAACAGCACTTCCTGATTGCGCCCGCCGCTGCGGTCCACCGTAACCGCGACGGCGATGCAGCCGGCCTTCTCGGCGCGCTCGACATGCGCCTTGGCGACCTCGAACTTGTTGGTGGCATAGAGCTGGTACCAGATCGGGCGGCCGCGCGCGGCGGCGACATCTTCGATCGCCGTCGAGGTCTGGGTCGAAAGGATCATCAGATGATCGCCGGCCCTGGCGCCCTTGGCAGTAGCGATCTCGCCGTCCGGGTGATAGGCGCGGTGGCCGCCGGTCGGCGCGACAATGATCGGCGATGGATAATTTTGGCCGAACAGCTCGATGCTCATGTCGATATTGCTGACATCGACGAGCCGGCGCGGGCGCAGCTGGAATTTCTGGAACCCGGCTCGGTTGGCGCGCAGCGTCACGTCGTCGTCGATGCCCGAGGCCATGTAGCCGAAATGGCCCGGCAGAACGTTGTTCTTCATCACCGGCTCGAAGTCGAAGACGTTGATGGCGTTCTTGGGCGTCGTGATGAGATGGTCGAGATCGCGCGGCGCCCACTCCATCGGATCGGGCAGGCGTGCAGGCGCCTCGAGCGCCCGGGCAAGGCGCGTGCCGCCGCCATAGGCGACGACCGAACTTGCGGCGAGATAACCCAGAAAACGACGGCGATTGGCCGCCTGATCGACTTTTGACATGGCCCCCCTTTCGCTGGCGCGGTCGGCGCGCTCGCGAAAGGCTAGGCCAATTCGTTGGGGGCTTCGAGCCCCGCGTGACCTCGATATCGCATCGGCACCGCGCCTCAGGTGGGGAACGAAGAGTCCGATGCCGCGATGCGCTCTTCCGAGCAGAATTCGGTGACGATGGAGACGAACGCCTCCGGCCTTTCCTGGATCGGCAAATGGCCGCAGCGCGGCAGGACCACGATCCGCGAGCCGGCGATCGCCGTATGCCAAGCCTCGCCATAGGCCGGCGGAAAGAGCCGGTCGTTCTCGCCCCAGAGGATGAGGGTGGGAATGCGGATTCGGTGCAGCCAGCGCTGGAGCTGCGGATCATGGTAGCGCGGCTGCCAGGCGAGCTTCGCCACCATCCGCTGGTTCGCAAGCCGGACATCCTCGTTCTCGGGCACGAGCGCGCGGGCGACAGCCTCGTCGGCGAGTTTCGGTTCGAAATAGGTCTCGCGCACCGCCTGCTCCTCGCTGAGCAGGAAGGGATCGAGATGCTCGATGCCGGCGACGTGAATGCCTGGCGCATCGACGAGCGTCAGCGACGCGAGCCGGCTGGCGTTGCGCACGGCGAGGTCCGCCGCGATCCATCCGCCGAGCGACAAGCCGACAAGATGAACCTGGCGCAGATCGAGCGTGTCGAGGAAATCAAGATAGAAATTGGCGAGGTCCGACACCGTCTCGAGCCAGGCCGGCGGGTCGCCGCCGCCGAACCCCGGAGCCTGCGGCACGATCACCTCGAATTTCTGGGCGAGCGCTTGCATCGCCGGAAGAAAGCGCGGCGCGCCGCCCGAACCGTGCAGCATCAGCATCGTCGCGCCCGCGCCGGCGCGCTTCACCGGAACGGACGCGCCGCACACCGTGATCGTCGATAGGGTTGGTTCGATCATGCGGGGCGACCTTGCGATGGGCCGAGGGGCCTGTCAATCGTCGGCTTGTTAGAGAGGTCGCCGGGCGCCCGCGCGAACGCCCGATCGCGCGTTTCGCAGACCCAAAAACATGGAAAGGCCCAACAGCAAGATCTGGCATCCCATGGCGATCCCCAGCGCATGACCATAGCCGGCAGGGGTCGTCCCGTCACCGAGCATCGCGAAGAAAACGCTGCCGAATGCCGGAAGGCTGATTGCCGAGCCGATCTGCAAGGTCGAATTCAGCATTCCGGCGGCGAGGCCGGTGTGTTCGCGCGGCACCTCGCCGAGAATAGTGTTGATCATTTCAGGCATGGCGATGCCTTGCCCGAAGCCCGCCGTGAACACCACGATGAAAAGACCCCAGCCGCCCACTTGCATCGCGGCGGCGAGTGCGATTCCGGCATAGCCAAGCAGTTGAAGCGCCATGCCGACGCCGAAGAGATAGGGGCGCGCGGCCGCCGGGAAGCGCGTTGCCAACATCGGACCGACAAAATTTGCGATTCCGTAGGGCAGGACCGCGAGCCCGGCGGCAAGCGGCGTTTGGTTCAAGCCTGCCTGAAGATAAAGCGAGAAGAACACATAGAACGGCGACGTGAAGAAGAAGAGAAGCGCGACGACCAGCCCACGGCGGAAGCTGCCGATCTCCAACAGGGCCGCGTCGAGGATCGGCATGCCACCGCGCCGCGCAAGCCAGCGCTCGAAGGCAAGAAATGCGCCGAGCAGCGGCAGCGAGGCGGCGATAAGCGCGAGCACCCAAGGCGCCCAATTCTGACCTCGCCCAATCGAGAGCGGGACGACGAAGCAGGCGAGGGCGGCGGAAAGGATCGAGACGCCGCCATAATCCAGCCGCGGCTTCTCGCGGCTGCCGCTCTCGGGCACAAGGAACGGCGCTACCGCGAGCGCCATGATGCCGACCGGCAGATTGATCAGGAACGCCGAGCGCCAGCCGAGCCCCCACGCGTCCAGGCTGATCAGCATGCCACCAAGGAACTGCCCGCCCGCGACAGCGACGCCGATCCCGGTGCCATAGACGTTGAGCGCCCAGGGAATTTCGTCCTGCGAGAAAAGCGTGCGCAGGCTGGCAAGAACCGGCGGCGCCATCAAGGCGGCGAACATGCCCTGAAATACGCGGCCGACAATCAAAAGCTCGATGCTCGGCGCGACGCCGCAAAGCAGTGACGTTGCGACGAACCCGGCCATGCCGACGAGAAACATGAGCCGGCGCCCGTACAGATCGCCGAGTCTGCCGCCGGTGACGAGGCACACGGCGTAAGCCGACGAATAGCCCGAGACGATCAGGCTGGTCTCCGCTACGCTTGCCGACAGAGCGTCGCGAATGACCGGAAGCGCAATGGTTACGACGAATGTGTTGAAGGACGGCATGAACGCGCCGAGCAGCAGCAGATAGAAGGCGATCTGCCGCCTCGCGGGGGTCAAGCTCGTTGCAAGGTCTGCTTCCACCATCGCGCGGATGATCGCGGCGTCGCGGCTGCCGCGCGGTCGCGTGAACCGGGTCGTCGGCGCTAGGGTTTGCCGGCGTCGGGCGGCGCGGCTTCCTCCAAGACCTTCGGCTCGCGCCGGGATCGGTCGGCGCCTCCGGTCTGCGGATACATCGCGGGAAGAAGCTCGCGACGCCAATCGATGTCGTCGCGCAGCACGGCTTCGGCGGCGCGCAGCTCGTAATAGCTCGAGCCGGTCCCGCGCGGATCGCCCTTGCGTTGGACCGTGTCGACCGCCTCCAACAGCAGCTTCCGCGTGGCGACAACCGCCCGGTCCGCCGGTCCGAGATTCTCGCGCGTCCGATCGACGATGCGCCCCATGCTCTCCTGAACCGCCCGGTCCTGCTGATTGATGCCGTCGATGCCCGTGAAGGTCTCGGTCTTCTGCATCTGCCGGTCGATCATCCAGTCGTTCGACCGGTTGCGGGTCGGACGGAAGCCATTTTTCACGTCGACATGCGTGCCGTAGCCGTTGCCGCTGTTGGATGAACGTTCGCCGAGCGGCTCCTTGTCGTAACTGGCGTAGAAGTTCCAGACCATGCAGGTCTCGTCGTCCATCGGAACCCAATAGTGCCCATGGGTCTGATTCATGCCGGGCCCCGGCGGACGAAGCTGCGTGAACGGCATGATGAAGTGATAGCCCCGAACATAGTTCGACCCATCGCCCATCGGCCTTATCCCGAAATAGGCATAGCCGTAATCGGTGACATCGACCTCGAGCGTGGGCGCGCGCCCCCTGACTCCGGGACTGTCGATCTCGATGCCGGGCTGGCGCGAATTCTTCCTCAGCGCCCGGTGCATGATGGTGAAGTGCGACGTGTCGATGCCGCCCTCGAGCGCCTGGAGCCAATTGCACGCCTGCACGACCTTGCTCGCCTCGCGATGCGTCTCGGGAACCTGCGTCCAGGCGAAGTTGGGCAGCGGCGGCTGCTTTTCCTTGGGTCCCATATAGGTCCACACGATGCCGCCCGATTCAAAGGTCGGGTAAGCCTTCACCCGAATTTTCGCGCAGAACTGCCGCGGCTCGTTCATCTGGTCGACGCATTGGCCCGTCACGTCGTATTTCCAGCCGTGGTAGACGCATCGCAGGCCGTTCTCCTCGTTGCGGCCGAGCCACAGCGATGCGCCGCGATGCGGACAGAATTCGTCGATCAGCCCGATCTCGCCGTCTGTCGTACGAAAGGCCACGAGATCCTCGCCCAACAGGCGCACGCGGACGGGCGGGCAATCCCGCTCCGGCAACTCCCAGGACAAGAGCGCCGGGAGCCAGTATCGACGCATGGTCTCGCCCATCGGGGTCCCGGCTCCGACTTTGGTGAGACGCTCGTTTTCTTCCTTCGTCAACATGGCTCCTCCCGTTCCGGGGCTTCCTGCATCTCGGTGCTTCGCGCGCAAAAATCGTAAAAGAGCCGCTCCGGCCTGTCAAACAGGGTCGCTGGCGCCGCGCCGGAGCATCCCCTTTGGCACCCACGCGAGCTACCCTCGCGCAAGGCTGCCATCGCCTCGCCCAACGTCTCGTGCCCGAAATCGCGATCATCGCGAGACGTCCGCCTGGACCGGCGCGAGCGAATCGCGCAGCCGTTGCGATTGCGCCCAGTTTGTCAAACTCATCGCCGCCGCGGCAATGAACGCGGGCCCGGCGACGGCAAGAAAGAAGGGGGCGAGGTTCCATTTCGCCGCCATCATCATCGTGCCGACGATCGGGCTCACGAGCTGTCCCATGCGGCCGACGCCCAACGCCCAGCCGATCCCCGTGGAGCGCACATGCGTCGGGTAGAGCCTGCCCGCGAAGGCGCTGGTGCCCGCATTCCCGCCCGGCACGAAGTAGCCGATGACGATCATGAGCGCCGAAACGGCGACAAACGAGTCGCTGGCGAGGCCCATCAGCGACAAGGCTATCCCAACCAGCAGGAAACCGGTGCCGAGCACCCGGTGGGCGCCCCAGCGGTCGATCACAAAGCCCAAGGTCGCAACACCCAGCGTCCCGCCGATGCCGAACATCGCCGTAAGGACAAGCGCACGCTGCATCTCCATTCCCGCGCCGCTGAGAAGGGTCGGCATCCAGCTCACCACGAAGGACAGTACCATCAGATTCATGAAAGTTGCGATCCAGAGAAGAATCGTCACGAGCCCTCTTCCCTCGGTGAAGAGGTGACGAACGGACACGCCTGTGCCGGTGTCTTCAGCAACGACGAACGTCGCATCGCCCGGCACCGGCAGCGCGGGATTGACGCGTTTCAAAAGCGCGGCAATCTCGGCGCGCGGCCTGCCATGCAGCACCAGGAAGCGGATCGATTCCGGAAGCGCCGGCCAAAGCAGGAAGAACATGGCGAGCGGCATGGCGCCGCCGAGATAGAAGACCGAGGGCCAACCAAAGGGCGGGATCAACAGGGCAGCGCTCCAGCCGCCAATGTTCGCTCCAAGCGCGTAGCCGGTCGCGGCCAACATGATGACCCGGGCACGCATGCGGCGCGGGAAGTACTCGGAAAGGAGCGCGTAGCCGTTCGGCATGCCGCCGCCCATGCCGAGTCCGGCGAGAAAGCGGTACAGGACCATCGCTTCGAGCGAGTGCGCCGTTGCGGTGAGCACGTTGAACGCGCCGAAGACGAAGACGCAGATGAGGGTCGACAGGCGACGGCCATAGCGATCGGCAAGGATTCCGAACGCCATCGCGCCGAGCGCGAAGCCCAGCGTGGTTGCGGTAAAGATGGGGCCCAACGCGACCTTGCTGATGTTCCAGTCGCGAATAAGCGCGGGCGCGGCATAGCCCATAATCTGGCCGTCGAAGCCGTCGAAGAACAGAAAGGCCGTGCAAAGCCCGAAAGTCCAGAACTGGTAGCGGCCAAGCTTTTGCCGCTCGATCGTCTCGGCAACGTCGATCCGCGTGGTCATTTGAACCGCGGCATTAGCGGCGCCGCGTTGCCGTCGATGGCGGCGAGTTCCGCCGTGCTGAAAATGCCGCTCTGCTTGAGGCCGGCGACGCATTCCGCGGAGCTGCGCCACGGGTAATCGGTGCCATAGCAGATGTTCGACAGCGGCATGAGCTGCCTCAGAGCGACCAGCGGTGAGGCATGGAGGATTTGCGCGGTATCATAATAGAATTTCGACGCCTCGGCGACGAAGCCTTGCGGCATATACGGCGCAAAACGCGGCATCCTCTCCATTCGGATGAAGCGCTCGGCGAGAAACGGCATCGTGCCGCCGCCATGCGACCAGATGACGCGCAAATGAGGGCAACGCGCGGCCGTGCCGCTGAACAGGAGATTGGTCAGCGCACGCGTCGTGTCGGTGCCGAATTCGATCACCGAGTCCCTGATGTCGAGCTCCGCCATCACATTGGCGCAGCAATTGGGCGCATGCGGATGGGTGTAGACCACGGCTTTGCGCCGGTTCAGCTCGTCGAACACCGGCGTGAAGATACTGTCGCCAAGCCAGTGATCGTCATAGCTCGTCATCATGTGGACGCCGTCGGCCTTCAACGTATCGAAGGCGTGGGCGATTTCCTTGAGGGTGGCGTCGATATCGGGCAGCGGCAGGCAAGCGAACATGCCGAACCGGCCAGGATAATCGGCGGCGAGTCGTGCCATGTGTTCATTGTTCTCGCGGACATAAGCGAGCAGCGCCTCGCCCTTCATCTGATCGGGAATCGTCGCCGAGTTGATCGCCAGCGTCACGCCGGCCTTGTCCATGTCGGCGATCGCGTCGTGCTCGTTCATGATCGAGGCGAGATGGGGCGTGAGCACGCCCATCTCGCGCAGCGTGGGGACGAAGCGTGGCGAGACCAGATGATGATGAACGTCGATCCGTCGATTGCCCGCCGCCGCCATGTCAGCCCTCCAGTCCCAGAATCTTCGCCGGCGTCGCGCGCGTGATCATGTCGCGATCCGCGCCGCTCAAGACCGCGCACCCGTTGAGCGTCGCGAAGGGATCGCGTTCGCCGACCGGGTAGTCGGTACCGAACACGATGCGGTCCGCGCCGACGCGCTTGATGAGCGCTTCGAGCACGTCCGGCCCGTAGACGCAGGTGTCGTAATAGAAGTTGCGCAGATACTCGCTCGGCTTGCGCTTCATGTTCGCGCGGGTCGCCTCGCTGTTCTCGAAGTTGCGGTCGAGCCGGCCGATATAGTGCGGCAGGTATCCGCCGCCATGCGCCATCACGATCTTGAGGCCGGGATAGGCGTCGAGCACCCCTTCGTGCATGAGGGACGCCATCACCCGCGTCTCCTCGAACGGCTGACCGACGCCGTTCCAGAGAAAATATTTCTGCAGGCTGCGGTCGGCGGTGCCGTGCGGATGGATGAAGACCGCGAGGTCCTGCGCCTCGACCGCTTCCCAGAAGGGGCGGAACCTGGCCTCGCCGAGATACTCGCCGCGGCAGTTGGACGACATGTTCGCGACCTTGAGGCCGAGCGTCTCGACCGCATACGTCATTTCCCTCATGGCAAGCTTCATGTCCTGCAGCGGCAGGGTGAAGCTGCCGATGAAGCGCTGCGGATTCGCGCGGACCCATTCCGCGATCCGCTCGTTGGCGCGGCGGTTCAGGGCCGCGGCTTCTTCGGGCTCGGCCCAATCCGTGTTGCACGATACGGCGGTGAGCGAGATGAGTTGCTTGCCGATGCCGAACTTGTCCATGTCGGCGATCTGCAGCGCCGCGCTCATCACCTTTTCCTGAATCTCATAGCGCCAGCCGTCGCCGGGTTTGGCGCGCGGGAACCGGCGCGTGCCAAAGCCCGACATCACGTTGTGATCGGCGCCGCGGGCATAGGCCTCGGGCTCATTGACATGCACATGAAAATCGATGACCGGCGCCGGCATGGTTCCTCCTGTTGTCAAGCGGGACTCTCTTCTGCGACACTTGCCATGGGTTCACGCCGGACCCGCACGAGCAGCAGGACGATCGCGACAAGCGCCGCCGCCATGAGACCGATCGTGGCCGTTCCGAGCGCGAAGCCCAGCGCCTGCTGCCCGGTGAAGAAGTGATCGGAAATCGCCGCCACCAGGAGCGGCCCGAAGCCGCGGCCCAAGAGCGTGAAGACCAAGAGATAGATCGCCGTCACCTTGCCCATGAGGCGCTGCGGCGTGATGCGCGCAAGGATGCTGGCCGCGACAGGATTGTAGGCGCCGGCGACGAGAAGCTGCGCGGCGAGGGCAAAGAACATCTCGCCGACCCCGGGGACCATAGGTGCCGCGACGCCGAACGGAATGAAGATCACGGTGATCCAGATTCCTACCAGCTCGGCCGCGTCGCGCCGGTCGCGCCGCACGAGAACGTCGATCGCATGGCCACCGCACCAGGCCCCGATCGGTGCGCAGATCAGCAAGGCGCCGCCGAAGAAGATGCCGATCTGCTGCGGCGGCAGATGCCAGGTACGGCTGATGATCGTCGGCATCCACGAGCCGTAGGAGATGGCGACACCGAAAAAGCAGGTTACGAAGATTGCGAGCGCGCAATAGGGTCGCCACAGGCCACGTATATGGGAAAGCGCTTCGGAAAAATGCACGCCGGAATCGCCGCCGTCCATGGCGGTCCGCGCCGGCTCGCGAAAGGTGAGGACGAGGAGCGAGAGTGGAATTCCGACCACACCGATGGTGACAAAGACCGCCTGCCAAGGCCGAAGCCCGCCGATGAACGGCACCGCGGCGAACCGGCCCGAGCCGAAGAGCCCCAGCAGCGCGCCCGTCAGCATCACCGCCGCGGCCGCGCCTATATAGGTGCCGGCGGTGAAGATACCGAAGGCGCGGCCGCGCTGTTCGGGAGGAAACGAGTCGCGGATCAGGGAATAGGACGCGGGCGTGATCGCCGCCTCGCCGAGGCCGATGCCGCAGCGACCGATGAAGAGCTGCGCATAGGTCTGTGCCAGGCCGCAGCCCATGGTCATGCTCGACCACAACACGACGCCGATGCCCATGATCGCCCGGCGCGAGAACCGGTCGACGAGATAGCCCGCGGGAAGGCCCAGGATCGCATAGAAGGAGGCGAAGGAAAGGCCGAGCAGCAGGCTCATTTCGGTGTCGCTGACGCCCAGGTCCCGCTTGATCGGGTCCACCATCAGGATGAGCGAGCTGCCGTCGATCTGGGCATAGATGTAGAGCAGCGTCAGCACGCACGCCATCACCCACTGCCGCCACGTCACCCGCGGCGTGCCGCGCCGCATGATGGATTTTACCAGATCGATCGGTTGCTCGTCGGCGGCCATGGCGGTTTCCTTCCGCTCGGTTATCTCGCTCCCGGCCCCAGCTTTATACCCATTTCCGCCGGCGGGCCAGCCGCCGCGCTCAGTACTTCACCGGCACGAATTGCCGCGTGACCAACTGGTCATCCTTCGGCTTCTCGTCGAGCAAGCCCAATTGCACGAACGAATCCTCGAGCACGGCGAGCGCTTTCTCGTCGAACGCCCCATCGTCCGACAGCATCGAGAGTTCGTAGTCATAGGTTCGGTCGGCGATTGCGCGGGTCTCGTTGAGGACGCGCATGGCGATGACGGAGGTCTCGTCCTTGTGCGCCTTCATGAAGGCGATCGAGGCAAAGAACCCCTTGAGGAACCGTTCGACGAGCGCGGGATCGTCCTGGATCAGGCGCTTGCGTGCGAAGATCACATGCGAATGAAAATGCGGCGCGTATTGCGCCAGGTGCACCACGATCCTGCCCTTGTGATCGTCCTCGAGCTTCCATCCGACCTCGACGGGATCGACGATGGCGTCCACCTGATGCGTCAGCAGCGACGCGACGTTGGCCTGGACTGATCCCTGCGACAGCGTCCGGACGCCGTTTATGCCCCAGCCTTCCGCGAGCGCCATTTGCCACGCGAGCCATTGCGCGACGGAAGGCGCGCCGGGCATGGCCAGGAGCTTGCCTTTGAGGTCGACGGCGCCAGCGACCGGCGAGTCGGCCGCGACGATGACCACCACCGTGCGCGGCTCCTCGGCAAAGGCGGCGACGGCAAGCACCGGCGAGCCCTTGACCGCGAAGGCGAGGTCCGTCCCGGCGCCGAGCCCGAAATCGAGGCTGTCGGAGGCGAGCCCCTGCTGCAGCTTGTTGCCGTTGCCGAGATCGCTGATCTCGAGATCGATGCCGTATTTGGCGAAGATGCCCTCGGATTTGCCGACATCGACCGGCAGGAACGCCCAAAGCGAGCCCAACGACTTGCCGACGCGGACCACGTCGTCGGCCTCGGCCGGGCAGAGTGCGAAAAGGCACAGGACGGCGCCGAGCAAGGCGGTGCCGGCCTTCGATGCGCGGCGCGCTGTTATCCCAGCACCTCTTCGATGAGCACGCGATAGTCGGCGGCCGAGGGATGGTGCGGGGCGGTCATATTGAAGAAGCTGTTGTGCGAATCCTCGGCCATCTCGGCCGGATCGCCGCCTTTGTAGCCGAGCTTGCGGATGGTCCGCGGAATGTGGAGACGATCGTTCATGTCCGCGACCGCGTCGGCCGGCGTGCCGGATTTGAGGCCGATCGCCGCGGCGAGCTTCGACGTCTTCTCCGGGTAGCGCTCCTCATAGCTGCGCAGCACTGCCGGCATGGCGATGCTGACCATGGTGCCGTGATGCAGGCCTTGGTCGCCCAAGGTGTTGGCGAGCGCATGCACCGGGCCCAATCCTTTGCCGCACATCATGGCCTGCAGCGCCGCCATCATCATGTGCCAGCGCGCATCCTTGTCCTTGCCATCGGATGTTGCGCGCTCGACATAGGCGAAGACGCGCATCGAGGCGTCGAGCGCGATGGCGTCGCCGACCGGGTTGCCGCCCTTGGCAAAGAAATTCTCGACCGCGTGACCAAGCGCATCCATCCCGGTGCCCGCGGTGAGCCGGGGCGGCAGTGAGTAGGTCAGTTCCGGATCGCAGATTGCGACCCGCGGGACGATGAATGGCGAGTTGATGCCATGGCCGCGGCCATGCGAATGATGATGAATGCCGGCGCCGCGCGAGGCCTCGCTTCCCGTCCCGGCCGTGGTCGGCACCGCGATCAGCGGCGCGGTGTTAGGGCGGATCTTCTCCGGCCGGCCGAAATAGTCCGTGATCCTGCCCGCGTGCGTCGCGAGCACCGAGACTGCTTTCGCCGTGTCGATGACCGACCCGCCGCCGACGGCGACGATGCCGTCGCATTTATGGATCAGATAGGCCTCCGCTGCGCGCTCGACCCCCTCGATAGTAGGGTTCTCTGGCGTCTCGTCATAAACGACGAGATCGGCACGGCCGCCCATCGCGCGTCTGACGCTCGCGAACACGCCGTGCTGCACGACGCCCTTGTCGGTGATGAAGAGGGGCCGCTCGACGCCAAGGATCGCGAGCTCCTCAGGCAGGAGCTTGATCGCCCCGAAATCGAACTGGACACGCGGATAGACCAGCGTGAGAGGCATGTCCCTCCCTCCTCAGGGCGCGGCGTCCCGCGCTACCGGCTCGCGCTCGGCACCGGGACCACGTGATCGCGGAAATCCCGCTCGTCATAATAGGTCTGGCCGCACCGGCCGCGGGCCCAGATATGCGAGCCCTTGAGCTCCGTGATCGTCAGCCGCTCGTACATGTGCTTCTTGCCAGGCTCGAAGTCGAATACCATGCCGAGCCCGATCGGACCCTCGTAGCGCGTATCGAGCCGCATCGGCGCCGGACGCGGCTTCGTGAGCGGGGTCTGCGAAACGAGGACGACCGCATTGCGAAACTCCGGTTCCACGTGAAACGTCTCGCCGCACCGCCCCCGCGTCCAAAGTTGCGGGCCTTCCTTCCGCGTGACCGTCAGCCGCTCGTACTTGTGCTTCTTGCCGGGCTCGAAATCAAACACCATTCCGATCTCGATGGGGCCCGTGTAGGGCCGGCGCGCCGCAGCTTCTTCCTGCGCCATCGGCATCAGACCTTCGCAAGCTCGCCGACGCGCTTTTCGTCTTTCATTTCGACGCGGTCCCCGTGCGCCTTCACCGCCGAGGTCGAGATGTCGAACTTGTTGCCGTCGGCATCCTTCGCCGCTTCTTCGACGTAGGGGCGGCCCGGCGGCGGCTTCATCACCCACGCGTCGCGCTCCTTGAGACGGCGATAGACGCCTTCCTTCTCCTCCGCCTCGATCGTGATGCCGAAATGATGCACGCCTTCGGGCGCGAGTTCGTTCGTGCGCTTCAGGAGCGCGATGTCCATGTAGCCGTCGGTCATCCAGACCGAACCGCCATTGTCGCTCCTGCCTTTCACCGTCATGCCGAAGACTTCGACATAGAAGGCGGCGAGATGTTCCGGATCGTCCGAGAAGATCGCTATGTGTCGGATTCTAGCCATCTTGCGTATCCTCGCTTGAGCCGCTGGAAACTCTATGGCAGGACCGCGTTGCCTGTCAATTGACGGGCCGCCTCCGGAGCGCCGATGACGCCGCGGATCGATGTCGCCGAAATAATATTGGGAGTAACTGTCATGCGCGACGCCGTACTCGGAGCTCAGCGCGCCCTTGGCCCGGATGCCGGGGTCGCGGCCGTAACAGAAGAATTCGCCCATCTTTGGCCCGATCAGGTCCTGGGCGCGCGGATCCCGGACTTGGCGCTCACGTAGATTGCCGAGTGGCGGAAGACGCGGACCGGAAAGACGGGCAGCTCCATGTGCGTGAGGTCGATCCCATCAACCCGCACCGTCCGTCGAACCGCGCTCGCATGCGCTCGTAATCCTGCGACACGAAGGTCACGCCGAGATTGGCGATGGACCATTCTCCGCAAACGACGGCTCCAAAAGTGCCAGCAAATTCGGTCGGCGTCGAGCATCGTCGGGGGATGCCGTCCGCTGGCTACCGAATTGCCTCCGCATGCGGCTCAACGGTCCGCACATCGCCCTCGCTGAGGCCGCGCCACGGAGCCACATCGCGACCTCTCGTTTATCGGAACTGCCGTAACACGCTACAAATAGGTATAATCGCTACGACGATGATCGCCCAGGCCCCCAACATGGAAGACGAGAATTTCCAATGAGCATGAAGCGAAGCACGAACCGCATTCGGACAACCCATACGGGGAGCCTGCCGCGGCCGGCTGAGATTCTTGAGACCATGCGTGCCATTGCCGCGGGCCAAGCTCGCGACAGTTATGCTTACGAGGCTTCCCTGACGAAGCACGTCGGCGAAATCGTGCGCAAGCAGGTGGAAGCGGGCATTGACACGGTGAGCGATGGCGAGTGCAGCAAACCGAGTTTCAATCACTACGTCGCTGAGCGCCTTGAAGGCTTCGAAGCGCGTGTTCCACCGGGCGGACTTCCAGTCCCGACCGGTCCCATGAACCTAGAAGGTCGGGACGCTCAGATGTTTCCGGACTTCTATAAGAACGTCCTGGAGAACAATCCATTTGCAAATGTGATCCGAATGGCGCCTCGCGTGTGCGTGGGCCCCATCCGATACGTAGGCCATGAGCAGCTCCAACGCGACATAAAAAATATAAAGACGGCAATGGCTGCTTCCGGCGCGGATGAAGGGTTTCTTCCCTCGTCTGCGCCCATTTCGTCGATGAAAAACGAATACTATAAGACCGACGAAGATTACATCATCGCATACGGCCAAGCGATGCGCGAAGAATACAAGGCGATCCTCGATGCCGGGTTGATGCTGCAGATTGATTTTCCCGGGTTGGTCAGCAGTTGGGACACCAGCAAGACGATGACATTGCCCGACTATCGCAAATGGGCTGGGGCCAGAATCGAGTATTTGAACCATGCTCTGGACGGTCTTCCGGAGGGTCGCATCCGCTTCCATACCTGCTATGGCGTGAATATCGGGCCACGGATGAGCGATCTGCAGCTCGAGGACATCATCGACCTCATTTATACGATCAAGGCGGGCGCTTACTCTTTCGAGGCCGCGAATCCGCGACATGAGCATGAGTGGCATGTGCCGGAAAGAGTAGAGCTGCCAGCGGGAAAGATCTTGATTCCCGGGGTGGTGACACATTCGAACGTCATGGTCGAACATCCGGAAGTCGTCGCCGAGCGCATTGAACGTTGGGCCCGCGCCGCCGGACGAGAGAATGTAATGTTTGGAAATGACTGCGGTTTTCAATCGACGGCGGGCAATACAGAGATTCCCATCACCGTCGCTTGGGCGAAATTGCAGGCGCTGGGCGAAGGCGCTCGGATTGCTTCGAAGCGGCTTTGGAGTTGATAGCGAATCTGAACTCGGGGCGGGCTGGATTGCCGGCAATTGGCCGCCCCGATGCGGGATAACGAGCGGACAACCTGCCGTGGCTTGTTCAGTGTCGCAACCGGTGCGGGACAAGCAGGACGGGTGCTGTTGCCCCGCCATCGGCACGCAACAGGTATTCACAGGAGGGATTGGGGTACGCCCAATTCTTGCGATCGCGACCGCGCTTGCCGCGGCGATGCCTCGAGTCTGCGCTCCTTCCCAATCCAACCGGCACCTCGACGCGAACCGGGAATTATGCCGCGGCTTGCCCCGCATTGTCCGTTGAACGCCGAACCTTGCGCGACCACCATCACTGGGCCTCGATGCTCCCGCCGGGCATCGCCAGCCGCACGCCCCACTGGACGATCTCGAACTCTTCGATCGATTCGACGAACCGCGAGCCGCCGCCATCCGTGAACATGGAGCATCGGAAGCGATACGAGATGCCCTCCACGGCCAGCGTGCCTTGGTAGTGCTCGGACAGGCCATCATCGTCGTGCACGTACGACCCCACGGGATCGCAAACGATCTCGACGCAGTGCGCGAGGGCGAGCGTCGTCACGCCTGCGCAGGCGTCGGCGAGCGCCCGCTCCAGCGTCACGCCGAAGCGTGAGCGCAGGTAGTCATCGAGGTTCGTCGCGGGGTCCCGCATGGCGGTCTCCTCCATTGCACGCCATGGTATGTCAGGATTGAGAACATTTCAAGAACATTGCTTCGTTAACGCTGGGCGACGCACGGACCGGCAGCCGTGTTACATTCGTAACATTCCATGGCATGGGCGTACGATGGAGCCGCCAAACGTTCCATACCGATTAGCCGCGATCCTCGCGGAGATGTCGCCACATATAGTGTCAGCGGTCGCGCTGGCGCTTTGCCTCGGTGCCTGCACGAACGACGCGGGGGTGAAACCCGGTGCGACGATGGCCCCAGCAGCGGCTAAGCCTGGCAAGGCACAAACACCTGGAGCACCCGTGAGCCTCCTGCCCGCGCTCGCGGGCATCACGTCCCCAGCACCAGCGACCACACACGAGACGGTGACTTGCATCGCAAATTGCTCGACGCCATAGGATGGGAAGGCACGGCACCTGCGCGCGACGGGGAGATCACCGGACGTGGCGAATGCGCATCATGGATATCGGCTTGAAGACCTCGCCCCAGGCGAGCTTGTCGAGGCGAATTGCGCCTGTGGGCATCAATCCTTGATGACCCGCGAGGAGTTGCTCGGGCGAGCCCTCGGCGCGCTCACTCGCATTGACGACCTTCGCTATCTTCTCCCCTGCCCGAGTTGCCATTCCTCCACGAATATCGAGGTTCGGGTCGCCGTGGTGACCTGAGCGAGACCGGCTAGGGCGGACGCGTTCCGGCTGAACCTGCGCGCCCTCCATCCGAAGCCGGATGATCGGATCGTCGAGCATCTCATCCAGAGGTTGACGGGCGCGACAAATAAAGAGCCGTCGGCCCGGCGAGAGGGGCCGGAGGCGCAGGGCGCCGGACGGAGATACGTCGCCACGAAAAGAGGAGCCGGGAGAAGGGCGGGCGCTCGGTGGCGACGTCTTCGGCGCGACCACGACCGCCGACCGTGCTGCGGCCGATCATGTCGAAGTCTTTGGCTCGGGGTGGTGCCGCCGCTTCGGTGACGCGCTGGCTATGGAGGAGGCTACCAGCCGATCTTCGACGTTTTGCGCCATATCGAGGTATCGCGCTGCCAATTCGGCGAAGCGTTCGTGGATGTCATAATCGTTCGCCATTTTTGCCTTGTTCCAATACTCGGTCGCCTTCTCCCTCCATTCCGTCGCTTGCCGCATGAAGTCTTCCATGGACGCAACTCCGGCCGTTCAAGCTCGACCATATGCGTCATTTGGCTGACGGCGGCAGGTTCGGAATCTACTTAGATACGGTCGCCGATCCGACCTGCCTCGCCTGCACCAGTCGACATTATCGGTATTCGCGACCGCCACTTTATCGCAACAGGGCGAATTCGGATAAAACGGCTGGCACTGAGCAGCCGGTGCAATAGCAGCACGTCATGCCGCGACCGAGTGCTGGCCGGCCGTCCGAGCAGGAACATCGCCGCCGACCGCGGCATCAGCCAGCGCATGATCGAGAACCACCGCGCCGCCGTCATGCAGAAGACTGGGTCGAAGTCCCTTCCGGCGTTGATCCGCCTGGTCCTCGCCGCGGCCTGCGTTCATCGGCCGGAAAGCGTGACGCGATGCGCGCCGTCGCCTGAGTAGTTCCCGAGTCTGACTCGCCGCTTCACTGTCCGCTATTGTGGCTCCAGTTGGCCGACATCGATCGTTCGTCGCGGTCGGCCGGCGGAAAAGGCAGCCCAATGAGTATCTCCGGAATTCTCATCGTCGTCCTCGTGTTGATGCTGGTCGGCGTCCTGCCGATGTGGCCCCACAGCGCGAGCTGGGGGTATTTTCCCAGCGGCGGGTTGGGGATTCTCCTTGTCATCTTCGTGGTCCTCCTGATCACGGGCCGCGTATAGTCCCGCCCCGCGACGGCAAGATCATCGCATCCACGAATCATGCCGAGAAATCCACGGATGCCGCCTTGCTCGACCAGCTGATCGGTTGGCGATTTGCCGGCTGCCATCTTCGCGCGCCGCATGATGCAGGGGTCACGACATAGAGGGAAAAGAAGACCATGAGCCGCAACTTTCTGTTCGCCGTCATCGGCGCGGTCGCCGTCATCGGCGCCGCGCTGGGCTACGACTACTACCAGGAACCCCAACAACCTACCGGCATTCACATCACCGTCGGGAGCAGCGGCGTCTCGATCGTCAGGCAATAATCCGCATCGGGCACGCTGCAGGTTGCGGTCGGCGGTTGGTCGTGCAATCCCGGGCTACATGGTCTGGGCCGCGCTCGTCTATGCCGGGATCGGCTCCCTCATGACGTTTGTCGTCGGCCGGCCGATCATGGCCGCGAATGTCGGACAGAACGCGGCGGAAGCCGATTACCGCTATGCGCTGGTGCGGCTGCGCGAGAACAGCGAGGGCGTTGCGCTGTTCCGCGACGAGCTGGTCGGGTCGACGCTGATCTCGATTGCGCATCGGCCGGGTCTCGACGCCTTCCACGACCCGACCTTGAGCCTGATAAAGTCGGCCACGGGCGCCCGAGTGGTCACCAAGCGACGCCGCTCAACCGGCGGGAGCCCGCCGCGACGCCGCATCCTGCCGATGAAACTCGCGGCGTCCCTCGCCAATCCCTTGGCACGTCGATCGTCCGCTTGAGTAGTTTCCGATCCTCCTTTGAGCCGCCTCCCATCGGTTATGGTCACTATCGGCGAGCTTTTGACTGGATCGCAACGTGAGATGTGGCATCCGCGAAACCGGGAGTTTGGGACCATGCAGCCGACGCGCAACACACTGTCCGAGAACATCCGGGCGCAATCCGTCGAACTTCTGAACAAGCATTTGGCTGCGGCGATCGACCTGCATGCCCAAGTGAAACAGGCGCATTGGAACGTGCGGGGGCCGGGTTTCATCGCCATCCACGAACTGTTCGACAAGGTTTCGACCGACGTCGAGGCCTATTCCGACCTCATCGCCGAACGCGCCCGCGGACTCGGCGGCACCGCGCACGGCACCGTCCAGGTGGCGGCGGAGCGATCCTTTCTCGTTCCCTATCCGCTGGGCATCGCCAACGAGGAGGAGCATGTGTTCGCGGTCTCCGGCACGCTGGCGGGGTTCGGTCAGTCGGTCCGCGAGGCCATCGGTCAGGCAACTTCCTTCGGCGACGCCAACACCGCCGACCTGTTCACCGAAATCTCGCGCGGAATCGACCAGCAGCTCTGGCTCGTCGAGTCCCACATTGCTCCGAAATGAAGGCGCGACGCGGTCGCGTTGCGAACCGGATTAACGAAGTCTGCGCTGAAGGCGACGTGAACCGATGAAAGCACGCCGCGTCCTCGTGATGGAGGACGACGCCCTGATCGGCGCACTCCTGGCCGACGTGCTCGAGGCGATGGGCCACGGTGTCTGCGCCATCGAGGCCACCGAGGCCGATGCCGTGGCCGCCGCGGCGCGGTGCGGACCCGACCTGATGATCGTCGATGCCTGGCTGCTCGAAGGCAACGGCGTCTCGGCCGTCGAAACCATCCAACGCAGCGGGCCCGTACCGCATGTATTCGTCAGCGGCGATGTTTCACGGGTCCGGGCGATGAGGCCTGGCGCGGAGGTGCTGCAGAAGCCCTTCCGCGAGGCCGAGCTCGGTCAGGCCATTCAGCGCGCGCTCGGAGCCCGCGGCCGTGCGTGACGACTGGAGCATGTCTTGCCGGATCCGCGCACCGAAAGCCGTGAAACTTTGCGTCATCGGCCGCTCGCCTTAATGCGCGCGCCGTGAAGTTCGGGCGCCAAGCCGAGGCAGCGCGCCCGCGAAGAAACCCAGGGCGCACACGGGTCTGAGTAGTTTCCGAGCCTGCTCCCGACGTGAGACATGTCCTAGGGTCATGGCTCTCTTCCGTTCTCGGATCGCCTTTTCCACCAGGGAGCATGGGCAATGCAAGTTTCACGGATGACGTGGCGCGATTACGTCAAGCCCGGTCTATGGGGCGCGGCGGCTGGCGCTTTCGCGATGGTCATGGTCGGCTTTTGGGGGATGGGTTGGACCACCTCCGGCACCGCCGAACAGATGGCTGGGCAACGCGCGGACAGCGCGGTCGTCGGGGCGCTCGTTCCGTTCTGCGTCGCCAAGGCCGAGCAGGAGGCGAGCAGCGCGAATCTCGCCAAGTTCCGCGCCGAGGACGTGTCCTACAAGCGCAGTCAGATCGTGCAGGACTCCGGGTGGGCGACGATGCCTGGGTCGACTTCGACGAACTATGCGCTCGCAACCTCGTGCTCGGAGAAGCTGGCCTTGCTGCCGGCGAAGTAGGGGAACTCATCGTACCCGCCCACCAATTCCGGGACGGTGATCGCCGGGCCTTGAACCCGTGAAAACGGTCAAAGCCGCCAACCGGCATGCATCGCGCTCGGCTCGCCGCGGCGACGTGCAATCGACAATTCAAAGGCGTCCATGACCACGCGAACAAGCGGCGAGACCGTCACTTTCCTGCACCCGTTCAGGCTGAGCGGCGCGGACGAATTGCAGCCGGCCGGCCGCTATCTCGTCGAAACCGACGAGGAGCTGTTGCAAGGCTTGTCGTTTCCCGCCTACCGTCGGCAGTCGACGTTCATGTGCCTGGCCGGCCGTGCCAACAGCAACGAGCTGGCCCGGGTCGTCGACATCGACCCAGCAGAGCTGGAGGCAGCCCTCGCAAGAGACGCCCAGGTGCCGGTCTCGGCGCCGATTTTGACCGACCGCACGGTTGCCGGCGTTCCGGCGCGAAAGCGGCCAGCGAGGGAAGTCCTGACCGAAGGCTGGAATCGTTGGTTGGCGCTCAATGCCAATGAACTGACATGGATGGCACTGGTGGTTGGCGGCACGGCATTGGCGGCTCTGTTCACCGCCGGTGCCGCCGAGCCGCCATGAGGCCGTCGACCCCGCCGCATTTCAACCCGACCGATCCGCTGCGGCTTGCGTGGCGCCCGAGGTCGCGCGCGAGATCTTCGCCGATCCGCATTGCGTCATGGCCTGGGGCCCGCCCATCGGCGCGGGGCCGAGGGCGCTCGCCGTCACAGGCGGCCATCGCCTCACCGGCACCTGGCAGTTCGCGAGCGGCTTGCCGCACGCGACCTGGCTCGGCGCCACGAATTGCCAGATTTTCGAGCGTGACGGAGCGCCGCGCCTCGATGTCAAGGGCGCGGCCGTCCCGCGGCGGGTGATGCTTTTCCCCAAGGCGAGCGCGGCCATCACCGACGTCTGGAAGGTGATCGGCCTCAAGGCCACCGGAAGCGATAATGATGCAGTCACCGATCTGTTCGTGCCCAATGCCTATAGCTTCGTCATGGACAATCCGGCAGATCGGCGCGAAGCAGGGCCATTCTATCGGTTTTCGACCCTCAGCCTCTACGGTTATGCCTTCGCCGGTGTTGCGCTGGGGATCGCGCGGGCGGCGCTCGATGCGTTCATCCACCTGGCGCGCGAGAAGGTGCCGTTCCGCTTTTCAGCTGCGCTACGCGAGAACGCAACAGTGCAGTCGCAAGTGGCGATCGCCGATGCCGGGCTGCGCTCGGCGCAGCTTTTCCTGATGCACGCGCTCGAGGAGATTTTGGACTCGGTGGTGCGCACCGGCGGACTGACGCTTGACCAGCGTCTGACTTTGCGCCTCGCGACCACGCACACGATCCGCGAGGCCACGGACCACGTGGCAGCAGGAAAATGCTGCTCCATTAGGGTCTGAGTGGTTTCGGAGTCGGATTTGGCCGCTGCGCCGTTCGCTATTCTTAAACGCGATCCGGGGATGCTTGCGGTTCCCTGTGAGGCCACCGATCATGCGTTCCCTATTGTTCGCTTGCCGTTTCGGCATCATGGCCAGCTTCGTCATGGCCTTATGTCTGCTGTCGCACGCCTCGCTCGCCGATCCGGCCGCAGTAGTCACGGCATTTGACGATCAAACGCGTAAAATGCTCAAGGATGTGGAGCTGACGCCGGTGGACCGGCTGCAGCGCTTCCATGCGCTGGTGGACGAGGCCTTCAATTTTCCGGTGATCGCGCACTACGTGCTGGGCCGCTATTGGCAGTCGACCGCGGACGACGTTCGCCAGGAGTTCACGCGGGTGTTCGAGGATTACGCGATCGAGGCCTATACCCGCCGGCTCAACGAGTATGGCGGCAAACCCGCTTCTGTTATGGGAGAGCGCGCCGAAAGCCAAGGCATTACGATCGTCACCACCAAATTGGCTCTTGCCGATGGCGACGAACCGACCACGGTAGAATGGCGCGTCGAGACCACGACGAACGGCCTCAAGATCACGGATGTCATCGTAGCGGGGGTGAGCATGGCGTTGTCGTACCGCGAACAATTCGCCGCGGCGATCCAGCGCAATGGCGGCCGGGTTGCGGCTCTCACTTCTGAGCTGAAGGGCAAGCTCGCCGTGAAAATAAGCGACGCGGCATCATCCAAGCAGTAATGGCCGCTGCGGGCTGAACCGGTGCGTCATGGCCCCATCCCATGAGCCTTCAGCGCAGCTATCGCCGCGGGAGACGAAAGGAACCTGATCCATTGCGCTGCCGTGTCCGGCTCTTTGGCGGCGGTGAGGATGGCGGCGGCCATCACCACCTTGTCGGTGAGAGAAGGCGGCAGCGGCGAGACGAACGCGATGCCGGGAACCGACATGAGCTCGGCGATCTGGTTGATGCCGAGATCGGCGTCGCCCGCCGCCACGACCTGTCCGGCAGGAGCGCCGCCCCCGACGAGCCTGGTCTTCGATTTCAGCTGCGCGGCGATCCCTAGCCGGTCGATGAGCCCGGCGAAATAGTTTCCGCCGAGGCTGCCTTGCGCCGGATCGGGGTACGCGATCGATCGCGCGCCAAGCAATGCGCGCACCAAGGCCTCGTCGGTCGCGATGTCGGGCTTGGGCGCGCCTGCGCGTACGACGACGCCGATCGACGCGTGCGCCACATCGACGATGCTGCCCGGCCTGATCTTGCCGAGCCGCAGTAGCGCCTCGAGCGTCGGCCGCGAGTTGATCACAACGTCTCCCGGCTCGCCGTCCTCGACACGCTTCCTGGTCGCGGCGGCGCCCTTGTAGTCGAGGATCACCCGGGCGCCGTTCGTGCGTTCGAACTGGCCGCGGACGTCTTCCAGCGCCGGCCTTATGTTCATCGTGCTCAGCACCTTGATCTCAGCCGCGAATGCCGGGGCGATCAGCGCGCCGGCGGCAATCGCCGCCACGGCGCAAATGCCGAGCCCTACCATCCCGATCATGATCTTCGTTCTCCCCCCATCCGGCCGCCGCTCGCCGCGTCGCACGCCGCGGCAGGGCCATGATACACCGGGCCACCGATCGTCGGCGTTGTATCGGACGCTTTTTTGGTCTACCCCACTTCATCGACGGCGGGAGGGAACGAGATGACGCTGCAGCAGAATACCAACCGTATCCAGACGACTCATATCGGCAGCCTGCCGCGCCCGCATGACGTGCTCGATCTGCTGAAAGCGAAATTCGCCGGACAGCCTTATGATCAGAAGGTGCTCGACGCCACGATCGCCGCGGCGGTCAAGGAGTCGGTGCGCAAGCAGGTCGAATGCGGCATCGACATCGTGACCGACGGCGAATTCTCGAAGCCCGGTTTCTTCACCTACATCCAGGATCGGCTCGAAGGATTCGAGGCGCGGCCCAACCAGAAGCTGATGCTGTTCCAGCAGGAGGTCGCCGCCTTCCCGGAATACTATGCGCAGTACTTCAAGGAAGCGATGATGGGCGGCACCATCATTCCGATCATCCCGGTCGTTTGCGTCGGCCCGGTCAAATATCGCGGCGAGGCGGCGCTCAAGAAGGATATCGACAACCTCAAGGCGGCGGCCAAGGCCGCCGGCGTTTCTGATCATCACGTCTTCATGCCCGCGACCGCGCCGTCCGGCGTCGGCATCAATGAATATTACAAGTCCGAGGAAGACTATTTCCACGCCGTCGCCGCCGAATTGAACAAGGAGTACAAGGCCATCGTCGCGGCGGGCTTTCTCGTGCAGGTCGATGACCCGTTCCTTCCGGACATTTTCTTCGAGCCGGGGCTGAGCGATGCGCAGAAGAAGCGCCGCGCGGCGATCTATGTCGAGGCGTCCAACGAGGCCTTGAAGGGCATCTCGGCCGAAAGGGTCCGGTTCCACACCTGCTATGGCATCAACGAAGGCCCGCGCCTCTATGAAGCGGCCTTGGCCGACATCATCGATTACATGCTGAAGATCAACGCCGGATCGTTCAGCTTCGAGGCGGCCAATCCGCGTCACGAGCACGAGTATCACCTGTTCGAGCGGGTCAAGGTTCCGGAGGGAAAGGTGCTGTGCCCCGGCGTGATCACCCATGCCAGCAACATCGTCGAGCATCCCGAGCTGATCGCCGAGCGGATCGTGCGCTTCGCCAAGCTGGTCGGCCGCGAGAACGTGATGGCCGGAGCGGATTGCGGATTCTCCTCGCAAGCCCTCTACCGGACCGAGGTGCACCCGACGGTCGTGTGGGAAAAGTTCAAGGCGATGCGTCAGGGCGCCGACCTCGCCACCAAGCAGCTTTGGAAGTGACGGCGTCCGTCACGGCATGTGGCAGTCGCCCGCGTAGGCGTCGCCGTGATCCTTGAGCGCGACGTCGCCGAGCTTCAGCATGGGCTTGCCGTTCGGCCCCTTCACCACCTCTTCCATATAGAAATTCTGAATGGCGAAATGGTTGGTGTTGAAGCGGAAGCTGCCGCGCACGGACGGGAATTCCGCTTTCTCGAGCGCGGCAATGAGGGCCTTCTTGTCCTCGATCTTGCCCTTGACCGCGCGCACCGCGCTGTCGATGAGGTTGATCGTGTCGTAGGCCTGCGCGCCGTATTCCGCCGGGAGATATCCGTACTTCGACGTGAAGTCGGCGACGAAGCGCTTGTTCGCGGGATTGTCGAGCTCGGCGTTCCACAGGGTCGCGGTGATCTGTCCCAGCGCATCCTCGCCGATCGCGGGTAGCGTGCTGTTGTCGACCGTGTAGGCGGTGAAGAGCGGGATTTTCTCTTTCAAGCCCGACTGGGCGTATTGCTTGACGAACTGGATGCCGAGTCCGCCCGGATAGAACACGAACATGGCCGCGGGATTGACGGAGCGGATCTGCGTCATTTCGGCCGTGAAGTCGAGCTGATCGAGCGGCGTGTACACCTCGTCGGCGATCTTGCCCTTGTAATAGCGCTTGAAGCCGGTGAGCACGTCGTGCCCGGCGGCATAGTTGGGCGCCATCAGATAGATGTTCTGCGTGCCCTTCTTCTCGAGATAGGCCCCCATCGCCTCGGCGAAATTGTCGCCTTGCCACGAGGTCGAGAAGAAATAGGGCGAGCAGCCCTTGCCCGCGATCTGCGAGGGCCCCGCGATCGAGCTGATGATCACCGTCTCGGCCTTCACGATCGGGACGTACATCGCGATGGTGATGTTCGAGAAGGTCGCGCCGACGATCATGTCCACCTTGTCGGAGCGCAGATACTTGTTGGCGATGGCAACGCCCTGGTCGGGCTTCTGCTGGTCGTCCTCGAACAAGAGCTCGGCCGGCAGCCCGCCGATCGTGCCGCCGAGATGGGCGAGCGCAAGGTTCATGGCATCGCGCGTCGAAGTGCCGTTGAAGCCGCTCGGACCCGAGAAGGTCGAGATGATTCCGATCTTGATCTTGTCGGCGGAAGCGGCCGGCTGGGCCAGACATGCGGCGGCGCCGAGAAGCAGCGCCATGTGCCAGGGTCGCATGGTTTCCTCCTGTCTATGATGCCGGACCGGTGGGTTCGGCCGGCTCCGGCACGAAACCGGCGGCGCGGACGCCCGCGATAGCGATGGCCTCGTCGGCATCGGCGTCATCGCCGGAGGACCCGACCGCGCCGACGATGCGCCCGTCCTGGTTCTTGATCAGGACCCCGCCCGGCGTTGGGATCACGCGGCCGTCGGTCGCCATCGCCAATGTCTGCACGAACATCGGCAGGCGCTCGGCGATGGCGCCGATGCCGCGGCTCGGCCGATTCATCACAAGCGCGCCGAACGCCTTGCCGATGACGATGTCGTAGCGTCTGATGCCGGTGCCGTCCTCGCGCTTGTAGGCGACGAGATCGCCGCCGCTGTCGAGCACCGCGATGGTCATCGGCCGCAGCTTCCGGCTTCGAGCCAGGCCCAACGCCGTGTCGATGATCTTGGACGCGGTCGCAAGATCGACGCCGCGCGTCGTCGCAAGAGCGGGTTCCGCCATCGTTTCCTCCTAGGCCAGCGCGAGCGTGACATGAAGGCGTCACGATGCCAAGCAGGGAGGTCTCTTGTCGGCACGCCCGAAAGTGAGCATCCTGGCCTTCGCGCTCTCATTAGGATCGAACACTGCGCATGATGACGAGCCCGCATCGTGTCCTGCTCTGCGCGACCTTGGGCAAGGCCGAGATATTGTCCGCGCTGAAAGACATGCCGGACGTGCGCCTGACGGTCGCGCCCGACGCTGATGCGGCCGCGCGCGCGCTCGCCCAGCACGACGTGCTGATGTGCCCGAACCCGGTCTATACCGCTTCGCTCGCGGCGGCGCTCCGGGCGCGCGAGAGCGGCATCAAGTGGCTGCAGCTTCTGACCGCGGGCTACGACACGCTGGTCGAATTCGGCGTGCCCGAGGGTCTCGTCGTGACCGGCGCGGGCGACGCCTATGCGCCCGCGGTGGCGACCCACGCGGTGGCGCTGATGCTCGCGCTGGAGCGGCGCCTTCTCGACTGCGTGGCGAACCAGCGGGCCGGGCGCTGGGACCGCGCGATGAGCGCCAGGATGTCGATCCCGTTCGGCGGCGAGATCGTCCTCGTCGGCATCGGCAGCATCGGCGCGGAGATCGCGCGGATGGTCCGGCCGATGGGCGCGCGGATCGTCGCGGTCTCGCGCACGGCCGCGCCGACGCCGCTCGCCGACGCGGTCGTGCCGATCGGCGATCTCGGCGCGGTGCTGCCGCGCGCCGACGCCGTCATCCTGGCGCTGCCGCTCGCGCCCGAGACGCGGCACCTGATCGGCGCGAAGGAGCTCGCGCTGATGAAGCGCAGCGCCGTTCTGGTCAACATCGCGCGCGGCGGACTGGTCGATGGCGATGCGCTCGCCGTAGCGCTTCGCGACGGCACGATCGCGGGCGCCGGCCTCGATGTGACCGATCCCGAGCCGCTGCCCGAGGCGCATCCGCTTTGGACGGCGCCCAACCTCATCGTCACGCCGCATGTCGCCGGCGCGTGCGGCCCATTGGGCGGCGCGCGGGTGGCGTCCGTCGCGGTCGAGAATTTGCGGCGCTATATGAGCGGTAAGCCGCTCGCCCACGTCATCGCGCTCTGAGGAGCAACACGATGCGGATCACCAAGCTCGAAAGCCTGCATGCCGACGGCGGCTGGCGCACCTTCTCGTTCCTCAAGCTGTCGACCGACGAGGGGTTGGTCGGCTGGTCGGAATACAGCGACGGGTTCGGCGCCGGCGGCACGACCGAGCTCATTCAGAAATTCGCGCCCCTCGTCACCGGCATGGACCCGCGCGAGGTCGCCCGGCTCAGCGCCACGTTGCACGCGGTCACGAAGCTCGCGGCGGGCGGCCTCAATGCCCAGGCGATCGCCGCCATAGAGAATGCCTGCCTCGACGTGAAGGCGAGGGCGCTCGATGTTCCCGTGTGCCAGCTATTCGGCGGCGCGGTGCGCGATCGGCTCGCCGTCTACTGGTCGCATTGCGGCATGTTCCGCCTGCGCTTCCCGGAATTCTTCGAGAAGCATCTCGGCAAGCCGCGCATCCGCGGCCGCGACGATGTGCGGCGCCTCGGCGAGGAAGCGCTGGCGCGCGGCTTCAAGGCGATCAAGACGAACCCCATTTTCTTCGACGGGAAGGAGCCGCGCAGCTTCAATGGCGGCTTCCGCATCGCGCCGGGGTTTCTCGAGCGCAATGTCGATGCCCGCATCGTCGGCTCGGTGACGGACGTCCTGGCCGCCTTCCGCGACGGGCTCGGGCCCGATCCCGGCATCCTGGTCGATCTCAATTTCAGCCAGCGCACCGAGGGCTTCATCCGCATCGCCAAGGCGGTCGAGCCCTATAACCTCACCTGGCTCGAATGCGACAGCCACGATCCCAAGGCGCTGGCGCATGTGCGCCGCTCGACCTCGACGCCGATCGCGTCTCTCGAGTCCATTTACGGCTTGCACGGCTACCGCCCGTTCTTCGCGGCCTACGCGGTCGATGCCGCGATCATCGACGTGCCGTGGAACGGGCTCTATCAAGCCGTCCGCGTCGCGACCCTCGCCGACGCCTTCGAGGTCAATGTCGCGCCCCACAATTTCTACGGGCCGATCGCCGATTTGATGAGCGCGCATTTCTGCGCCGCGGTGCCGAATTTCCGCATCATGGAATACGAAGCCGACGACGTTCCCTGGAAGCAGGACCTCCTGACCGAGCCCTACCGCGTCGAGCGCGGCGAGTTCATCCTGCCCTCGGGACCGGGCTGGGGCGCCGCCGTCAACGAGGAGGCGGTCCGGGCGCATCCGCCCGCGTTGCGCAAATAAAGCCTATCCGCGCGGCAGCCATTCCGGCGGGGAGGCGCCGGTCGGTTGCGGCGGCCGTTCCCAGAAAGCCTTGGTTTCCGAGAAGCGCGTGATCGGGGCAGGGTGCCCGATCTCGCCGAAGACGCTTTGCGTGCGAATCATGTCGGAGGGGCGCGGCGCGGGCAGCGTCGGCCGCCCGCGCGAACGGTCGGGCCACAGCTCCTGCGGCAGGCGGCCCAGCTCCTGCACCCACATCGAGGTCCGCGTCAGCGATGCCTTGACGTGATAGCTGCCGCCCTCGCGCGCGCGGCGCAGCAGCGCGCCCAAGGTGCCCGCCGCGGCAAGATAGGCCGTCACGTAATCGTTGAGCGTGAAGGTCGGCGCGAGGATCGGCTGGTCCGGCGATCCTTCGTCGATGGCGAGCCCGCTCGCGGTCTGTCCGATCGGCTCGTAGCCGCCGCGCGACGCCCACGGACCGCCATAGCCGTAGCAGCTCACCGTGACATAGATCAGGCCCGGCCGGCGGCGCGCCATTTCGGCAGCCGACAGCCCATGCCGCTCCAGGCTGCCCGGACGCCAGGAATGGACAAAGATGTCGGCGTCATCGGTCAGCTTCTGGACCTGCGCTGCGCCGCCGCGATCGAGATCGATAAAGGCGCGGCGCTTGCCCATGCCGGTATCGAGGAGATGAACGAATTGATCGGGCTGATGCGGCGCCGAGACATGCAGCACGTCGGCGCCTTGTTCCGCCAGGACGCGGGACGTGACGGGACCGGCGAGCACATGCGCCATGTCGAGCACGCGAATGCCGCTCAGGGGCCGCGCCGCCGATGCGAACGGTTCCGGCGGGCTGTCGCCGATCTTCTCGATCTCGACCGGCGGGCGGGCAGCCAGAAATTGTCCCTGCGGATGGGCCAGCCATTCCTCGCGCGTGCGCGCGATCGTGCCGATGATCTTGCGCTCGGCCAGCGCCTCCTCCAACTCGTCGGCGCGCCACCGCGCCGTGACCGCGGCGATCGCTTCCGTCGTATTGGCGCAGCCCAGGAAATCGAGCAGACGAAGCATGTGCGGCACATAGGCGGGCGCGCGCAGGATGTAGAGGCGGCGCCCATCCTTGATGGCAAAGAAATTCGCGGCCATGGCAGGGTTCCGTCCGCGATCGACCGGATAGCCGCTCTGGCTCAGATGGTCGGAGGTGCACAGGCCTGGCACCGCGGCCTGGCAGAGATCGACATCGACGCTCTGGCCGCGCCCCGAGCGCTGGCGCCAGATCGCGGCGATCGCGGCACCCTGCGCCGCCAGCGCGACGGCGCTGGCGGTGCCGAGGCGGTGGCGGCTCGGCACAGCCGGCTCCTGGCCATGGATCGAGATCGCGCCGCCGGCGTCGCTCGCCGCGAGGCCGATCTGCGACAGCAAAATCTGCAGGGCGTGTTGCGCGGTTTCATCCATGGCGGCGATTTCAGCAGATTTCGCGATGCCGCGCCATACCGAGGCTGCCGTGCATTTGCGCTGGCAAACAAGCCTGCGGGCGCCTACATTTCCCCGTCTTGGCCCGGGCGCCTGAAGAAACCAGACGGAGCTTCCCCACATGACCGACCTTTCCGTCGATGCGCGATTGCTGGCGAGCGAGCCCGATCGCGATCTCGGGATCAATCGCGGGGCCGTGCTCGCGGCGACGGCGCTGCTGATCGGCGGCACGTTCGCGCTGGCCGGCGGCATCTCCTGGCGCCAGGGTCTGCTCTATCTGCTCGGCGGCGCGCTGGGCGTCACGCTCTACCACGCCCTCTTCGGATTCACGTCCGCTTGGCGGGTCTTCATCGCCGACCGGCGCGGCGCCGGCTTGCGCGCCCAGATGGTCATGCTGGCGGTCGCGGTGGTGCTGTTCTTCCCGGTCTTGGCCCAGGGCACGCTATTCGGCGAGCATGTGCACGGCGAATACGGCGCCGTCGGCGTCGGCATGCTGACGGGCGCGTTCCTGTTCGGGCTGGGGATGCAATTGGGCGGCGGCTGCGCCTCGGGCACGCTCTACACCGCGGGCGGGGGCAACACGCGGATGATGGTGACGCTCGCCGCCTTCATCGCCGGCTCCGCCTTGGGAGCGAAGCATCTGCCGTGGTGGTCGGCGCTGCCCAATATCGGACCGGTTCCCATGATCGAGAAGCTGGGCTGGATCACGGCCCTGATCGCGAATCTCGCCGTGATCGGCGCGATCTACGGAATCACCGTCGTGGCCGAGCGCAAGCGCCACGGCGCGTTGGTTGCGGGCGCAACGACCCGGCACCGCGGCTGGCGCCGCTTCATCCAGGGGCCATGGCCGCTGGTGTGGGGCGCGGTGCTGCTGGCGCTGTTCAATTTCGCGACGCTCTACCTCGCGGGACGGCCGTGGGGCATCACCTCGGCCTTCGCGCTGTAGGGCTCGAAGATGGCCGCGGCGACCGGCGCCGATGTCGCCGCTTGGCCCTATTGGCAGGGCGCGCGCGCCCAGTCGCTGCAACAGAGCGTGTTCTACGACATCACCTCGGTGATGGATTTCGGCATCATGGCGGGGGCACTGCTCGCGGGCGGGCTCGCCGGCAAGTTCCGACCCGAGTGGAGCGTTCCGATGCGCTCGCTTCTCGCCGCGATCGTGGGCGGCGTGCTGCTCGGCTACGGCGCGCGGCTTGCCTATGGCTGCAACATCGGCGCCTATTTCAGCGGCATCGCCTCGGGCAGCCTGCATGGCTGGGCGTGGCTCGTCGCCGCCTTCGTCGGCAGCATCGTCGGCACGCGCCTGCGTCCGCTGTTCGGTCTTGTTGTCGAGCGACCGAAGGCCGGCGCGTGCTGAGCGCGAGCGCGGGCGGGACCTACTCGTAAGGCGTCTCGCCGAGCACCGTGACGCGGCGCAGCCTCCTTCGCTCGTTCGGATCGAAATCGGTCCGCGCGTGCAGGCAGGAGCGATCGTCCCACAGAATGACATCGCCCGGCCGCCACGCGTGCTCGTAGACGAATTCCGGCTTCTCCTGGTGATCGAAGAGGTACTCGAGCGTGTCGCGGCTTTCCGCTTTCGGCATATCGAGGATCGACCAGGTCATCAGCCGGTTGACGTAGAGCGATTTGCGGCCGGTCGGCGGATGCGTGCGGAACACCGGATGGGCAAATTGCTTGACGTCCTTGGGCAAGCTTACCGCTCGATGGGTGGGGTTGCCCTCGTAGTCGTAGACGTTGAGCGCGCGCTTGCCGGCAAGCCGCCGCTTCACCTCCTCGGGCAGCGTCTCGTAGGCGCGGAACCCGTTGGCGTAGAGCGTGTGGCCGCCTGCGGACGGGACCTCCATTGCGAAGAGCATCGACGCCATGGCCGGGCGCTCGATGTAGCAGGTGTCGGAATGGAAGAACATCTCGCCGTCGGGCAGGATGCCGGTGAGCTTGCCGTCGACGCGGATGTTGGAGACGTAGAGCACCGACCGGTACTGCCCGTGCTTCAGCGGGTCCTGGTCGTTGACCATGCCGCCGAGCGGGCCGAACCGCGCGGCAAAGCTCACCTGCGCCGCTTCGTCGAAGCTCTGGCCGCGAAAGAGCGCGATGCAGTTCTCTTCCCAGGCCCGGCGGATGCGCGCGAATTCGCTGTCGCCCAGGGGCTTTGCCAGGTCGACGCCCAGCACCTCGACGCCGATCGCGGGCGAAAGCGGGCGGATGGCGAAATCCCGCGCGCGCGCTCCTTGGTCCTGGTCGATTGCACTCATGGGCACCTCCGGCGCGGCGATTAAAGGGCCGGCCCACCTGTTGGGCAAGGACCTTGGCGTTCCCGAAGCGCTTGCCCGCGCGCGCGGTTTGGGACAGGCTTTGCGCCGCGACGCGATGACAGAAGGTCACGTTCGGATGAGCACGAACCTGAACAGCGGAATGTCCTTTGTCCCTCCCATCGTGGACCGGCTCTCGGTCCGCGTGGTCGTCGATTCGCATTACGAGCGATTTCTTCCGAAGGCGACCCACCCGGTCGTCGCGATCGAGCATGTGGGCGAGATTCCCGGCCGCCAGATGACCACGCTCGCCGGCGAATGGGGCCTGTCGCTCCATCTCGAATCGGAGCGCGCGGGCAGCCGGTCGCAATATCTGCTCGATTTCGGCTTCACGCCGGAGATTCTCAACCGCAATTTCGGCCTGCTCGACATCGAGGCCGGCAAGATCGACGGCTTGATCCTGAGCCACGGCCACCGCGACCATTACGGCGGCATGGTCGGGTTCGTGAACCAGCACCGCACCGCCATGCGGCCTGACCTCGCGCTCTATGTCGGCGGCGAGACCATCTTCCGCGAAAAATGGCTGACGCACGGCAATGCGCCGCCGGTCTCCTGGGGCGCGCTCGACCGCATCGCCTTGACGGCGCAGAACGTGTTACCCGTCTGCTGCGGCGCGCCGCAGGCGCTGGACGGACCCTTCACCACCGGCCGGATCGAGCGCACCTCCTTCGAGGCCATCACCGGCGGCACCAAGGTCAGGAACGACGAACACTTCACCGATGCCGAACGGCGCGGCCAGCTCGTGCTCGACGAGCACGCCGACGAGCACGGCACCTGCTTCATCGTCAAGGGAAGGGGCCTGGTGGTGATCTCGTCCTGCGGCCACACCGGGATCGTCAACACGGTTAGGACCGCGATGAAGATCGCCAATGTCGACAAGCTGCACGCGGTGATCGGCGGGTTCCATCTCGGCATGGCGCCGCTCGATTACATCGCGCACACGGTCGACGAACTCGAGGCCTTGGCGCCCGATGTCGTCGTTCCCATGCACTGCACCGGCGCCAATTTCATCGACGCGATGCGCCGCCGCATGCCCGACCGCATCGTCGCCTCCAATCTCGGCAGCCGCTTCACCTTCGGCGTCTAGGCCGCTCCGCGCGCGCGGTCCAGCAAGGCGGCAGGGTCATCGGGCAGCGTGTCGCCGCGCCAGGCCACATGGCCGTCGGGCCGGACCAGGACGAGACGGCGCTGGTAGAGCGCGAGCGCCTCCTCGTTCTCGATCGCCTCGGTTCGCAACGGCATCCCACGCGCCGCCGCAAGCCGCGCCAAGTCTCGCGCCTCCGGTGCGGCGCGCCCGAGACGCAGGAGCGTGAAGCCACGGCCGAAGAGATCGAGGGTCGAGCGTCCGCCGGCGAGCCAGAGATGCGGCGCGCGCATGCCGGGCCGCGCCGAGGGGCGATAGGTTTCGGGATCGTCGGGCGGTTCCGGCGCGTCCTCCGCGACGCAGATCGGGGAATCGCGATAGCGATAGCCCAGTTGCAACCCCATGGTGCGGAACTCGCGCCCGACCGTCTCGACCAGGCGCGCGCCGATGCGGTGCCGCAGCGCGTTCCCGTCCGCGCCCGCCTCGGCGAGCCGGTCGAGCCCATCGCCCCAACCCGATTGCAATTCGTGGAAGCCGGTCGCGCCCTGGACCGCGCGCTGGCCCACCGGCCGGCGCTCCGCGTCGTAGCTCGCGAGGAGGCGCGGCCCGCCCCAGCCCTGGAGCGTGGCGGCCAGCTTCCAGCCGAGATCGACCGCGTCGGCGATGCCCGTATTCATGCCCAGTGCGCCCGTGGGCGACACCTGGTGCACCGCGTCGCCGGCGAGAAAGACGCGCTCGCTGCCATAGCGCGATGCGACCACGCTCTGGCGCCGCCATAGATTGACGTCGACCCACTCGACCGCGAGTTGGCATCCCAGGCCGCGGCCGAGATTGGCGTCCTTGTCGACGGTCTCGGCCGCGATTGCACTGCCGGTCTCGTTGACCATCAGCCGCCACAGCGCGTTTTTCGGATCGATCACGCGCAGGTTTCCCCACACCCCGCCGCGATCGACCGGGATGAAGAACGTGCCCGGCGCCTTGCCGCAGAGATCGAGCAGGCCGGGCGCGCGGAAGAACATGTTGACCGCGTGGCCCAGGAGTCCCGTCCCCTCGAGCGCGATGCCGAGCGCGCGGCGCACCGTGCTCGCCGCCCCGTCGCAGCCGACGAGATAGTGCGCGGCGACGCTCTTGCGCGTGCCGCTCGCCTCGTCGATCAGCGTCGCCGTCACGGCGTCGGGGGTCTCGACGAACGACTCGAGCCGGCAGCGATAGCGCAGCCGCACCGTCGGGAACGAGCGCGCGAAGCGCTGCAGAATCGGGTCGAACCAGTGCTGCGAGCAGGTCTGCGGCGATTCGGGACTGTGCTCCGAGGCCCGCACCTGCCGCGGCGGGCGCTTCACGCGGCCCAGTTCGTAGCCGCTCATGCTGGTGACGAAAACCACGTCCTTGGGCCAGTCGAGCGGGAAAGGGGTGTCGAGCACCTGCTCGGCGATGCCCCAACGCCGGCAGAATTCCATCGAGCGGGTGTTAACCTCGTTCATCTTCGGCGTCTTGACCACGCCGTCGCCCTGCTCGACCAGCTCGCAGGCGACGCCCTGCCAGCCGAGCTCCGCCGCGAGCGCGAGCCCAACGGGGCCGCCGCCGACGATGAGAACCGGGATGGTGCGCTCGCTCATGCCCACGAGCCTACCCCGCGCCCCGCCGCCGAGTCATCGCCGAGACCCGCATTTTCCGACACGGGCAATCCGTGATAAGAATGACGGGAGAAGGAGTACCGGCAGATGGCGCAGATCGTCTATGGATTCGGGTCCTCGCACGGACCGCTGTTGTCGACGCCCCCGGAGAAGTGGGATTTGCGCGCGCAGGCGGACCGCAAGAACCCGGCGCACCCCTTCCGCGGCGGCACCTATACGTTCGACCAGCTCAAGGAACTGCGCAAGGCGGAGAAGCTCGAAAAGCAGATCGAGATCGAGGTGCGGCGCGGCCGGCACGAGCGCAACCAGCGCGCCCTCGACCGCCTGGGCCAGAAGCTCGCCGAGGTGAACCCCGACATCGTCGTCCTGGTCGGCGACGATCAGCACGAATGGTTCCACGCGGAGAACCAGCCGTCCTTCAGCATCTATTGCGCCGACCAGGTCATCAACACCGCCTTGGACGAGAAGAAGGCCGCCACCATGGAGCCCGGCCTCGCGATCTCGATGTCGGCCAACCATCCGCCCATCGACCACGTCTATCCGGTGCCGCATGAGCTGTCGCTCGCCATCGTCGAACAGTGCATCGAGGACGAGTTCGACGTCGCGACCTCGTCGGCGCAGCCCAAGGACGGGGCGGGCGCGCCGGTCGGCGTGGGGCACGCGGTGGGATTCATCTATCGCCGGGTGCTGCAGGACCGGCCCGTGCCGGTGGTGCCGATCCTGCTCAACACGTTCTGGCCGCCGAACCAGCCGACGCCCAAGCGCTGCTATCAGTTCGGCCAGTCGATCGGCAAGGCGATCAAGGGCTGGAACGGCGCCAACAGCGGCAAGCGGGTCGCGATCTGCGCCTCGGGCGGCATCAGCCACTTCGTCGTCGACGAGGATTTCGATGGCCGAATGCTCAAGGCGATCAAGGAGCGCGACACCAAGACCATCTTCGCCGAGCCCAACGCCATGTTCCGGTCCGGCACGTCGGAGACCAAGAACTGGATCACCGTCGCGGGCATCATGTCGCAGACCGATTTCGACATGACCCTGATCGACTACGTGCCCTGCTATCGCTCCGACGCGGGCACCGGCAATGCGATGGCGTTCGCGACCTGGACGTGACCGCCGCGCGCAGAAGAGGGGAGGCATCACCGTGAAACGCATCGTCGCCACCGCCGGGCTCGCTCTGTGCGTGCTCGCGCCGGGGCTCGTCCTGGCAGCCGGCACCTACGATCCCGGCGCATCCGACACCGAGATCAAGATCGGCAACACCTGGCCGTTCTCGGGCCCGGCCTCGCCGACCAGCCCGATCGAGCGCCAGATGGCGGGCTATTTCGCCATGATCAACGAGAAGGGCGGCGTCAACGGGCGCAAGATCAATTTCATCGCGCTGGACGACGGCTATGCCCCGCCCAAGACGGTCGAGCTGACCCGCCGCCTCGTCGAGCAGGACCAGGTCCTGCTGATGTATGGCCAGCTCGGCACGCCGACCAACGTCGCGGTGCGGCCCTATCTCAACGCCAAGAAAGTGCCGCAGCTCTTCGTGACCACCGGCTCGACGAGCCTCATCGATCCCAAGAAATTCCCATGGACCATGGGCTTGCAGGCGAGCTACGCGGTCGAGAGCACGGTCTTCGCCCGGTATATTCTCGCCGAGCGCCCCAACGCCAAGATCGGCATCCTCGCCCAGGACGACGATTTCGGCAGCGACCATGTCGATCCCTTCATCGCCGCGCTGGGCGA